>Ga0209515_10000283_pt1 | contig 97016 bp, 84 predicted proteins | sample Subgroupgradi54m_FD_187454 | JGI IMG/M metagenome (GOLD analysis project Ga0209515, IMG submission 187454) | Subsurface groundwater microbial communities from S. Glens Falls, New York, USA - GMW60B uncontaminated upgradient, 5.4 m (SPAdes)... ... | reverse complement strand
CATTTCGAAAATGGTGCCTCCGCGAGTGCTGCCGTTTTGCCGTTACCAAACAGATTCACTGATGATAATCACTAGTTCCGGAACTAGTTCGAGCCTTATGCGAGACACTTCGCCTTGAGCGCTAACGTATGAGTATCTTGGTCTATGTAGCACGGCTACTGATGATCTTGACTCTCGGATTGTAATGGGAAAATCAAGTCTTCGCAACCTGTGGACAGATATTGGAGCGGCAAACACTGCCAATCCCGGTCAAGGTATCACCAATATCCTAGCGGGGAGCTTTAGATCATGTGAACTTCAGCTTGCGGCGCTTCGCCACGCAGTCCCTCAGATACAGGTTGATAAGCAAGTGTCCAAGATTGGCTGAACCGCTACATATCTGCCGGCATTGCGTCTAGGCCCATAGGCCCCGCATAATCTGGGTCCAAGGTCCTATAATTTAAATCAGGAAAAATCGTTGTTTTCCCTGCTGAATGTCGCGAGAACATAGTGCTAGACTTTCGCCGTGAACGCGCTCCTCGCGCTGTCCTTATTCGTTTCGCCTTCTCCGGCGGGTGTCGTCATGCCCGTCGAAAGCGGCGTCGCCCCGGCCGGCCCTTCGGCGCCCGTCGGTCCCGCGCTATCCGTGTCGGGCCTCGTGCCAGGCGCGGAACTTTTTCCGTCATATGGCGCCGGTCTCGATTTGCGCGGCGGCCTGCCCCTGCTGCCCTCGCCGGTGCCCGGCTTGATCGGGCCGGCGCTGAACTTCGTGGGCAATGCGCCGGAAGCGGCCGCGGTCAAGCCCGAAGCCGGCGCGACGCAAGTCGCGCCGGCGCCTGCGGCGGCTGGGCACGGCCGCGCCGCCGACACGACTCCCGCTTTGCCCGCCAAGATCTCTCCCGGCGCTGCGTCCCCCGCGATATCTCGCGATCGTGAAGCGGCCGTTGCGACGCCCGGCGGCGAACTCTCGCCGTCTCGCGCCGCCGGCGACGACGCTCCAGAAAATCCATTCGTCGAATCCGCGTCGCTCGCGCGCGCGCTGCCGGAGAAGGCCGCCGGGCTCGGCCGAAAATTATTCGATCAGAGCGGCGACGCGAACCGCGGCATCCTCAACGGTCCCTCTTCCGCCCTGCGGCAGACTTTTGTCCTCGCGGCGACGATCATCGCAGGCGGAACGTTCGGGCCCGGCTGGATCGGCCGTCTGTCGCCGCGCGGCGCGGGCACGGTTCTCTTGGACGCCGGTCGCGGCACGCGGCCGGGCGCGCGGTCGCCTACGGGGGAGACTTTGCGCGACGCCTTAACGTCCGCGCCGGGTGCCGCCAGGTCCGGCGGCGCCGTTTCGTTCTTCCGTTCCGCGGCGCCCAACGGAGACCTCAGCGTGTCCGCCGGCGCACCCGGCGTCGCCGTCCTTGGAGTTCCCCGGCCGCTCGCCCTCGATCTGTCCCGCTCGGGCCTGATCGTGCGCGTGCGTTCGGTCCTAAACGGAACGCTGAGCGCGCCCGCTCAATCCGCGGCTCCCGCCGCGGAACTCCCCGCGCCGGGGCCGTCCACGGCCTTACTCGAACGGGGCGCGATGCTCGAGGCGTTCTCCGTCGCCCGCGCGTACGCCGATGGCGAGGTCGCGCAACCCCTCGCCTCGCCGCCGTCGGCCGGCGGCCTAGTCGCCGCGGCGCGCAACGCGCCGCTCGCGCCCGCCCCGGAGTCTTCGCCGGCGCCGCTGTGGTGGGCCTTGTTCGTGCTGCCGTTGCTGGCCGCGGCTTTTCGCGGCATCCTCTAGCGCACCGCGGGACCGCAGCCCCAAAATATTATTGATATTCCAAATATTATTTGGCCTTGCCGGCCTGGGGAAACTCTTTCTGAACAGGGCGGCGGAGTATTGACAGGCGTACGGCATCCACTTATCCTAAGAGGGTAAACATGGGTTGGCTACGTTCTGGTCTGTTTCGCCGCGTCGCGACGGTGATGGGGGCGCTCGCCCTCGTGCCCGTTGTTTTCCTGTCGTGGAGAATCCTGCAGTCCAATAAAGCGGCCGTGCAGGGGGCCGTCCTCGAGCTGCACGTGAAGCTGGCGGAGAAGACGGCCGAGCAGGTCGAAGGCTGGGTCGACGCGGTGGACCAGCGCGTCAAGATCGCCATCGTGGGTCTGCGCGCACGGATGGACTGGGCGGACAAGCAGGAGCTGACGCGCGCGCTCGTCGAGGGCGGCACCGGCGTGGCGTCGGTGACGCTCCTGCGCGAAGACGGCGGCGCGATTCTCGAGGCCTTCAGCCCCGTGCTCACGGGGACTTCGGCCGCGCTCGATGCGAAGACCGCGCGCGCCGCGCTGCGCCGCGCGATCAAGCGCAAGGGCGGCGTCGAGGTGCTGCATGGCGCGGGCGGACCCATGCTCGTCCTGCACCGTCCCATTCAAGGCGGCGTGTATGCTCGCGTGGTCGTGCCGCTGCGGGAACTGGCCGAACGCATCGCGGCCGAGCGCGTCGGTGGCACCGGCTTTGCCGTGCTCGTGGACGGAGACGGACGGCCGCTGTCGTCCGACATGTCGCCGCGGGGCCTCAACCTCGATACTTTGCCCCTATGGGCGATCACGCGCGCCGCCCTCGGCTCCGGCGGCAGCGTCGGCTCGAGCGAATTCACCGATCCCACGGGCGTCGAGCGCGTCGGCGCCTACGCCCCGGTGCCCGTGCTCGGCGGCGCGGTGCTCGTCTTTCAAAGCCGCGAGGAGGCCTATATCGCCTCCACCGAAGCCCGTCGCGCCGCCGGCATCGCCGTGATCGTCACGATTTTCATCTCCGTGCTGGCCGCCTTCCTGCTCGCCCGGGCGCTGACGGCACCCCTGCTCGCCTTGACGCGCGCGGCGGAGACGGTCGCTCGCGGCGACTTCTCGGCGAGCGTCGACATCCACACCGGCGACGAGCTTCAGCATCTGGCTGAGACCTTCAACACCATGGTCGCGCGTCTGCGCTCCTACTCCGTGCTCCAGGTCGACCGGCTCATCGCCGAACAGCGCAAGACCGAAGCCATTTTGTTTTCGATCACGGAAGGCATCGTCATGGCCGACCGCGAGGGCCGCGTCCAACTCGCCAACCGCCAGGCGCGCGAGATGTTCGGCCTCGCCGACGACGCCGACATCGAGGGCCGCCCGCTCACCGAGGCGCTTCCCGCCGGGCCCCTGCGCGATGCCTTGGTCGCCGTCGCCCGCGCGCCCGGCAAAGGCTACAAAGAGGCCGATCTCTCCGAGGCGCAGATGCGCAAAATTCTGCGCGTGGCGGCGAGCGCGGTCGTCACGCCGGGGCGGAGTACGGAGCTCGGCGTCGTCTTCGCCCTGCGCGACGTGACGCTCGAGCGCGAACTCGAGATGATGAAGGACGACTTTCTCCACTACATCACCCATGACCTGCGCAATCCGCTCGGTTCGGCGATGGGATTCGTCGACGTCCTCCTCAAGGGCACGGCCGGCGTCCTCAACGCCGACCAGCACTCGATCGTTTCCTCGGTCCGGCGTTCCACTAGCCGCCTGATGAGCATGATCAACAACATTCTCGACATCGCGAAGATGGAGTCCGGCCGCGCGAAGCTCCAGCTCAAGACCGTTTCGCTGGCCGGCGTCGCGGGCCGCGCGATCGACATCCTCGATCAGCTCGCCAAGGCGAAAAAGATATCCGTGCACCTCGGCGCGGTCGAGGAATTCTCCGTGTCGGGCGACTCCGACATGCTCGAGCGGGTGTTCACGAATCTCCTCGGCAACGCCATCAAGTTCGCGCCCGATGGAGGCAGGATCACCCTCTCGATCAACGACGAAGGCGGCGAGCTGCGCTGCTGCGTCGAAGACAACGGCGATGGCATCCCCGAGGAGCATCTGAGGCGAGTCTTCGAGAAATTCGAGCAGGTCCCGGGTCAGAGGCGCGGCGGCACGGGCCTGGGCCTGACGATCACGCGCTACTTCGTCGAAGCGCACCTGGGCCGCATCTGGGTCGAATCCACGCCCGGACAAGGAGCGCGCTTCTACTTCACCATCAAGAAAGGCCTGACTGTGCTGCCCGATGGCAGCGTTAAACCGGCGGAGGCGGCGGTGGGATGAAATTACTCGCCGGACTGAGCCTGCTTCTTTTTATCGTCGCCGCGCCGGGCGGGGCGGCGGCCGGGCTCGACGACGAAAATTCCTTCCAGTTCGTCGTCGTCAAGCCCGGCGACACGATGTGGGCGATCGCGAACAAATATCTGAAAGACCCGGCCAGTTGGGACCAAATCCTCAAGCACAACCGCCTGCCGACCAGGGATCCGACGGTGGCGCTTCCGGGTATGACCTTGCGCGTTCCGATCCGTCTCATCAAATCGCAGCTGCGCGCGGCGCACCTCGTCTATGTGATCAACCGCGTGATGTACCGCAGCAAGGAGACCGCGAGCTGGAAGTCAAGCAAGCTGTCCATGGAGCTGTTCCAGGGCGACACGGTGCGAACGCTTGACGGGTCGAAGGCGCGCGTGAAGCTCCTGGACCGGGAACTGCTGAGTCTAGAACCGAATTCGATGGCCGTCATCAAGCCGTTCGACCGGGCGGGCGACCTTGAGCTGATGTCCGGCTCCGTCTTCGCCGGCCGCGCGCGCGTCGTCACGGCGTCTGCGCTCGTCACGCCGCGCACGCGCGACACGCGTTACGCCGCGTCGGTCGAGGCCGACCTGACCACGCGCGTCGACGTCTACAAGGGCGTGGCCGGAGTGTCGGCCCAAGGCAGCACCGTCGAAGTCCCCGCCGGCATGACCACGCGCGTCTCGCCCGGCCAGGCGCCCGGGGTGCCGCGAGTAAGCGAGAACCTGCCCGAGATCGAGACCCGCGCGCTCGAGTACGCCTCCGCCGTGAAGGTCGGCGGCGGGCCCGCTCCAGAGCCGCGCGGCCCCCTGGCGCCGCTGCAGGCGCCCGAGGCGGACGCGGAAAGCATCCGCGGCGACCTGCAGGCGTTGCGCGTCGGTCTGCCGATCATGGGGTATCGCGTCCAAACGGCGCTCGACAAGGAAATGACTCAGCTTGTTTACGACAAGCGCTACGAAGCTGAAGAGCGCTTTCTTCCGAGCGACGCGGGTCTCAAGCCCGGCGCTTACTGGTGGCGCATCGCGATCGTCGACCTTCTCGGCACCGAGGGGCGTTTCTCCGAGCCGCGCTACTACACGGTCGGCGTCCGGCGCGCGCCGACCGCCGTCACGACCGACCTGAAGAAAGCGATCGTCATCTTGAGCCCGGCCGAGGAGGCCTACATCGACGCCGACTTCGTGCGCGTTTCCGGCGTCATCCGCGACGACCGTCTGCGCGTCGAGATCCTGGGCAAAGGCGTGCGCACCGACGCCGACGGCAACTTCGTCATCTCCGTGCCGCTCAAAGACGGCGTCAACGAGATCCTCATCACGGTCAGCGACCCCGCCGGCAACTCCACGCAGATCTCCCGTCGCGTCACTCGGCGCTAGCAGGCTGCTGAAAACCTCCCCATCCATGACAAATGAACCACAAAGACACGAAGACACAAAGAAAAGATGGCTTTAAACTCATCAAACTTGGTGTCTTCGTGTCTTTGTGGTTTGGTCGTTCCCACCGTTAAGGCTTTTTCAGCAGCCTGCTAGACGCTTTACGGCTCCAATCGCGCCGCGGGCACGCGCGAATTCGTTCGCGACAAAATCGCCTTCTGCAGGACTGCGGGCGCGAGCGCGCCGAGTATTATCGTTCCGTCGGGGCCGACGAGAGACGCGGCGGGGCGGCGGCCCGCCCGAGCGGGATCTTCGGCGAGTGCGACCACCGCCCAGCCCCAGCGCGCGGGGTTGCCGCGCATGTAGGAGCGCGGTATGGCGACCGCGACCTCGCCGCGGTCCGAATACCACTGCGCCTTGAACGCCGCGATCTCCTCGGGCTCCCCGCCGCCGCGGGCGCGGTAGAGCCGCGCCTCGTCGCCGAGGATGGAGAGTGCCAGTTCCCAGGCGTCGCGCGCGGGGACGACGGCGCCGCGGCCCTCGAGCAGCGGCACGCGGCCCGCGCCGAGCACCCGGTTGAAGTCCACATAGATTTCGTAGATCGGGAGGGGGACGGTGTTGGACGCGCGGCCGACTCGCAGGATCAGGAGCACGGCGGTGTCGTCCCATTCCGCGCGCAGGCTGCGGATGCGCCAGGGGTCGGCCGCCGAGCCGCCGTCGATCACGCCGGTCGCGGGCCCGCTCGATAGACCCGGCATCAAGGCGATCGTGCCGAGAGGGGCGCGGAACTCGAGCCAGGTCGGTCCGGACAGGGCCTTGACTCCGGTCGGCCGCTGATCGGGCGAGGCGGCCGCGGCGGCGTCGGACGCGTCGTACAATGAATCGGGCGCGGGAAGCTTCAGGCGCTTATAGAGAGCGACTAAATTGCTGCGCAGGTCCGGCGGCACGCCATCGGACCCGGTCGCGCGACTACGGTAGAAGCGCGCGGCCTGCGCGCGCCGCAGCAGATCGACGGCCGCGTCGAGCGTCTTGAGGTCGGCCGAGCCCGAGTTCTGGTAGCGGTCCAAGGCCAGTGCGGCCGCGCCATAGGCGTCCCAGGCGGCCTTGGCGCCGGCGTCGTCCGGGGGAAAGCGCGCGGCGTCTAAATCCCATGGCGGCCAGTCCGCGATCGTAGAAGGCTCCACGGGGACCGCGGACTTCAGCCGGGCGAGCTCGCCGACGGTTTCCCAGCCTTGAGCGGGACGCGGCAGGTTCGCCGCGACGGCGAGAAAAACGGAGGTCGTCGAGGCGCTTTCATCGTATAGACTCGTCGCGCTCGAAGGCACGAGGACCGCCCGGCCGCCCGCGACCCAAGGCGCGTCGGCGGGCGCGTAAGGGCCGGCCAGGATCCAAGAGGCGCCGCTCGCGCCGAGAGAGGCGGCCGCGGCCGCGTCCACGGCGCCCGCGCCCGGAATGAAGCCCGCCGGAACGAGGCCCAGGCGCTTTTGCAACCGCTCGCGCGCCTCGAGCGCGCGCTCGAGCGGGTCCTGGGGCCGCAACGCGGCGGGATGCCCGGCGACCATCGTCAGCATGGGATCGCCGTTGATGCGCGCGGCCAGTTCGATGCGTCCCTTCTCGACCCACGGCGCCAGCGCCGCCTTGACGAGCGGCGTGGCCATCGTCGGCGTCACGCCGATCGTGAGCTTCACGCCGCCGTCGGCGCGCATGAACGCGTCCACGGCGCTCCACTGGCGGAAATTCTCGGGGGGAATCCAGACGAGCGCGCCGGGCAGCTGTTGGGCCGAGGCGGGAACGGCGAGCAGCGCCAGCAGTGCTGCGCGCATCATTTGACGGTCCTCACCGAGACGCGCCGTCCCTGGGGACCGTCCGTGCTATCTGCGGACTTGTCGATCACGGGTTCGCCGTCCACGAGGAAAAGATATTTATGCCTGCCTTCGCGCACCGGAATCGAGATGGTCCACGCGCGGTCGCCGCGGATCATACGGAGCAGCCCGGGCATCCACGCGTTGAAATCGCCGACGAGCTCGACCGACTTGGCCTTAGGGGCTATGTGCCGGAATTCGACCGAGGTGAGAGCGGGTTCGGCGCGGCCGCCGCCGTGGGGGGTAAAGCTCGTGGCGCTGGACTTGAGAGGGGCCGGCTCCCAGCCCGCGAGGAACCGGCGATAGTCGTTGAGCGCGGAGACCCAGGTGATTGAGGGTATGCTGACCAAAGCCAATACCGCCGCCACCGTCGCCCAGAACGCCCATTTGCTCCGCCAGTTCACGGCCGCGATTCTACTAAATGAAGGGGTGTCAGGCCTTCCAGTTTGCAGTATTTCCATGAAGACCATCGTTCAGAAATACTGCAAACTGGAAGGCCTGACACCCTTTCTGATAGAATCGGCGCATGGACACTAAAATCCCGCCTTCAGCTCTAAAACCCGTTGTAAAACCGATCGCGCCGCAGCCGGAGCCGCCCGAGGCCAATCCCTGGCAGCAGGCCATGGAGCAGCTCGACCGCGCCGGCAAGGCGATGAAGCTCGAGCCCTTCGCGCTCGAGCGTCTGCGCCACTGCAAGCGCATTTTGACCGTCTCCGTTCCGGTAAAAATGGATGATGGTACGGTCAAAGTCTTTGAGGGCTACCGCATCCAGCACAACATGGACCGCGGCCCGGCCAAGGGCGGCATCCGCTACCACCCGTCGGTGTCCCTCGATGAGGTCAAGGCGCTTTCCTTCTGGATGACGATGAAGTGCGCGGTCGTCAACCTTCCCTACGGGGGTGCTAAGGGCGGCATCATCTGCGACCCGAAGAAGATGTCCCGCGGCGAGATCGAACGCATGACGCGCCGCTACACCGCGGAAATCTCGATCATTATCGGCCCGGACAAGGACATCCCCGCGCCGGACGTGAATACAAACGAGGAAGTCATGGCCTGGATCATGGACACCTACTCCATGACGATCGGCTATTCCTGCCCGGGCGTCGTCACGGGAAAGCCGATCGAGATCGGCGGCTCGCTTGGCCGCAAGGAAGCGACCGGCCGCGGCGTGTTCTACGTGACGCGCGAGCTGGCCGTCCGCGAGGGCTTCGACCTGCGCAAGTCCACGGTCATCGTCCAGGGCTTCGGCAACGTCGGCTCGAATGCCGCGAACATCTTCGCCGAACACGGCACGAAGGTCGTCGCCGTCTCCGACGTCAGCGGCGGTCTCTACGACTCGAAGGGCCTCGACCTTCACGACATCATGGAATACCGCAAGACGCACGACTCGATTTCCGGCTATCCTAAGGCTGAGCACGTCGCCATCGACAAGTTCCTCGAGCTGCCTTGCGACATCCTGATCCCGGCCGCGATGGAAAATACCATCACGAAGGCCAACGCGGAGAAGATCAAGGCGAAGTACATCATCGAGGGCGCCAACGGGCCGACCTCCAATGAGGCCGACGCGATCCTGCATCGAAAGGGCGTGATCGTGGTTCCCGACATCCTGGCCAACGCCGGCGGCGTGACCGTCTCCTACTTCGAGTGGGTGCAGGACATGCAGGCCTACTTCTGGAGCGAGAAGGACATCAACGCCCGGCTCCAGACGATCATCGTGGGCGCCTTCACCGAGGTCTACGACCTGTCCAAGAAGGAAAAAGTGGACATGCGCATGGGTGCTTTCATGGTCGGCCTGCGCCGTCTCGGCAAGGCCGCGACGATCCGCGGTATGTACCCGTAAGATTGAAGGTTCTCGTCGCCCCGAACGCTTTTAAGGGGTCGTTATCGTGCGTGGACGCAGCGAATGCCATGGCCCGCGGCGTCCGCGCCGCTTTAAAGGGGGCGAAGGTCGTCTTGATTCCAGTCGCCGACGGCGGCGACGGCACTATTGATGCGTTGCGCGAAGCGCAAGGCGGCGTCGTCGTGTCGGCTCCCGCGCGCGGTCCGCTCGGCGAGCGTCGTCACGCGTCGTATCTCTGGATCGCGGCCAAGAAGATCGCGGTCATCGAGATGGCCCGCGCCTCCGGCCTCGCTTTGGTCGCCCCGGCGCACCGACGCGTGATGGCCGCGACGACGCGGGGCACCGGCGATCTGATCCGCGACGCGGTGCGCCGCGGCGCCCGCACGGTCATCGTCGGCATGGGCGGTTCCGCCTCCAACGACGGCGGCGCGGGCATGGCGCGCGCGCTCGGCGCGCGGCTTTTCGATCAGGAAGGCCGCGAGCTTCCCGACGGCGCCGAGGCGCTCGAGCGTCTTGCTCAGGTGGACGCGCGCGCGGTTCGCACCTTGCTCTCCGGCGTGACGGTGATCGCGCTCTCGGACGTGACCAATCCGCTTCTCGGTCCTCATGGCTCGGCGCGCGTGTTCGGCCCGCAGAAGGGCGCCTCGCGAGCACAAGTGCGGCGGCTGGAGCGGGCGTTGGCCGTCTGGGCGCGCGCCCTGCACCGCGACCTGGGCGTCTCCGTCGCCGCCGTGCCCGGCGCGGGTGCCGCGGGCGGCCTGGGGGCGGGCCTTCTCGCCTTCATGGGCGCCAGGATCGTGCCCGGGGCGGATTGGATATTGAAAACAACGGGGGCGCTGAAGGCGCTTAAGAACGCCGCCTTGGTCATCACGGCGGAAGGGCGGCTCGACAAGACGAGCCTGTACGGCAAGGTGCCGGTGGCATTGGCCCGCGCGGCGAAAAAGGCGGGAGTCCCCTGCGCCGCGATCGCCGGTCAGGTCGATCGCGCAGCGCGTGCCGCGTTGCGCGCCGCCGGAATGCGGAAGGTCGTCTCCTTCTCCGACGCCGGAGCGAAATCCCTGCACGACGCGATGAAGCGCGCGGCTTATTGGGCCGGAAAAGCGGCCGCGATGGCGGCGTCAGGCATTGCAGTCTTCGCGGTATTGAGCGTGCCGGCCCGGGCGACCGATATCGACTTCTTATCGATCGACCGGCAGTATCTCAACCGCCATGAAGGAGCGAATCTCAACGACAACATCGAGCGGCTGAAGAAGCTCAACGAGGTCCAAAGCGGAGCCGATGGGCAGGTGCTGTGGCGGCTGTGCCGGGCGAAGGTGCGCCACGGCGAGAAGCGGGAGAAGCGCGCCGACAAGCTCAACGAGTACGGCTCCGCCAAAACCGACTGCGAGACGGCCGTCGCGCTGTCCTCTCAAACCGCCGACGCGCATTTCTGGTTCGGCGTGGCGCTCGGGCGCTGGGGCGAGACGAAAGGCCTCCTCAAGGCGTTTTTCATCATTAAGCCGCTCAGGAAAGAGATGGCGGAGGTCATACGCCTCGACCCGACCCACGGCGGGGCGCACAATGTTTTAGGCGAGATACTCTGGCAGGTGCCGGGCTTCGCGGGAAATAAGAAGAAAGCGCTCGCGGAGTTCGAGACGGCGCTGCGCCTCTCGCCGAAATACACCGCGAATCACCAGCCGCTTGCCGAGGCCTATCTGTATTTCAAGCGCAAGGACGACGCGATCCGCGTTCTTAAAATGATCGAGGCGACAAAGGAGCCGGCGGACCCCGCCGAATATCCCGACAACCTCTCTGATGCGAAGAAACTCCTCGCCAAGCTCGAGACCTCGCGTTGACGGGCGCTACTGCGGCAGTTCGACGATGAAGCGGCTGCCGCCGTTCGGGCGGTCCTCGACCCAAATGCGGCCCTTGTGGGCTGCCGTCGCAACATGACAGAAGTTCAGGCCGATGCCCGTGCCCGCGTCCACGGCGGCCTCCTTGCGGCCGCTGGTGACGTACTTCGCGAAGATGTGCTTCTTTTCAGCGTCCGGCACGCCGCGACCGCGGTCCGACACGACGAAGCGCACAGCGGTCCCCGAGAATACGCAGTCCACCTCGACGGGACTGCCCCCGGGAGCCGCCTTAAAGGCATTGGCGACTAAGTTGACGAGGATGCGGTAGAGCAGGTTCTGGTCGGCGCGCACCTTCTCCACGCCCGGGGCGACGCGCAGGACCAACGTCGACCCGCTCGCGCGCAAACGCCCTGCAAAGAGAGTTTCGATCTTGCGTAGGAGAAGTTCGGGATCGAGCGCGACGGCATCGACCTTGAGGGCCATCTGCCCCGCCTGCGACAAATCGAGCATGTCGTTGAGCATGAGGAGCATGAAGTCGGCCGCGGTCCCCGCGTGCCCTATGAGGCTGGTATAGTCCTTCTGGGTGATGAGGCCTTGCGCGCGGATGAGATCGAGGGTGCCCTTGATGGCGGTCAGCGGAGCCTTGAGATCGTGCACGATCATGTCGGTCATGTCCTGGCGGGCGCGGGAGATGAGTTCGAGCTCGTAGTTGCGCTTGATAAGCTCCTCGTGCGACTTCTTGACTTGGAGGTGGACCCTCGCGCGCGCGAGCAGTTCCTCGGCGGAGAAGGGCTTGTTCATATAATCCTGGGCCCCCAGTCGAAAGCACTCCAAGCGAGTTTTCATGTCGCTGCGGGCGGTCAGAAACAGAATTGGGACCTTGGTGCCCGGATAGCCGTGCCACTCGCGCATGAGTTCCAGGCTGGTGCCATCGGGCAGGCCGATGTCGAGCACGGCCAAGTCGGGGCGGTTGGCGTTGAAGAGCTGCCGGGCTTCGGCAAGGGTGCAGCAGGAGTCCACGACGAAGCCCTCGGACTCCAGGATGGTCTTGCAGTAGCCTTGGATGGAAGCGTCATCCTCGACGACCAGCACTCGGTGAGTCATGTCCGCAGCTCACGCCCGACGTTGATCACTGCGCGTTGTAGGCGGGAGGCAGCGGCAGGGACTTGCCGGCGGCCCAGCGCAGGCCGCGCTTGAGCTTGAGCGTCTGGCTCTTGCCGCGGATGACGGAGACCTCGGCATCCGTGCCGGGCGCGCCGTAGAGGCGGTCGATGGCCTCGGCGAAGTCCATCTTTTCGGTCGAACGCCCGCCGATCGCGTCGAGACGGTCGCCGACCTTAAGGCCCGCGTTGTCCGCGGAGCGGCCGACGATCGCGTGCGTGATCTCAAAGAGGCGGCGACCGCCGTCTTCGACCGTCTTGAGCCACAGTCCGGGGCCCGAGCGCCAGAAGGCCGGCGGCTCGTCCACGACGAGAGGGTCCAGGAGACGCACGCGCAGGCGCGCGTCCGCGTCGAGCACCGGCTCGGGCGCGCGGCGCTTGGCATCGGGAAGCGGCGCGGCCGCGATGAGGGTTCCGCCCGTGCCGACGCGGGCCATGCGCTGGTCGCCGGAGACGGCGGTCGCCACGCCGAGCGTCGTGTAGGTGCCGCCGCCGTTTAAGTCGAGGGCGTAGAAGGCCAGGCGCACGGTGCGCGTCTGCCCGTCGTCTCCGGCGTCGATGACGCGTGCGCGCAGCTTGGAGCCCGGCGGGACCGCGAGAAAATCGAGCGTCGCGTCCACCGTCAAGCCGGTCGCGGCTTCGGCGGTGATCTCCGCACCCTGCTTGAGGCCGGCGGGCAGGCCTTTGGGAAAGCGCAGCCACAGCCCCGAGTCGGCGCGGACCGGGACGCTCAGCGGGGCGACGGTCCTGACGACGGTGCGGGCGTCGGAGATGCCCTGCGTGGAGCGGTCGGCGGCGAGGGACAATTCATGCGTGGAGAGGTCGCGTTCGCCGCGCGTGTAGTCGCGGGCGGGGGGAACCGGGGCGGTCTCCAAGGGACGAATCTCGAGGCCGCGCCTCACGATGAGGGGTAGGCGCGTGCCGGGCGTCCAGGCGCGCAACTGCGCCGCGACGGCGGCGTGCGACGACGTGGCGCCGTCCACGCGCAGCAGCTGGTCGCCGGCTTTGAGGCCGGCCGAGTCCGCGCGCGAACCCGCCCGCACGGAAGCGACGAGAAGCCCGTCATCCTGGGCGACGAGAACGGCGCCCAGGCCGAACAGCGCGACCTCATCGAGGATCTCGGCGGGAGCCGCTGGAGCGGCGGAGGCCGCGGCTTTCGGCGCCGCCTTCGTATCGGCTTTGCGCGCGGGCCGTTTGGCGCCCGGGCGCGCTTTGTTTGTCTTCGCGGCCTGAGCCGGGTATCCAGCTGCGAAGCAGGCGATTAGGAGCGGAGCGAGCATGCGCTTCATCGCGCGGACCCCATCGTCTTGCGCTTCGGGCGAGCCGCGGGCTTCTTGGCGGGCGCTTTGGCCGCGGGGACGGCGGTCTTGACGGCGGCGGTCTTGGGCGCTTGCGCGACGGGCGGTTCCACGGCGGCCTTCTCGGCGGCGCCGGCGGCCTCCAGGCGCCGCGCGCGCTCGGCTTTGACCTCGGCGACGGCGGAGGCGAGCGCGTTTTCAGGCGGCAGGCGGCGCGTCATGTCGCTGTCGGCGGGAGCGGCCAGTATTTTGGAGGCCGCGCTGGACAGCGCGGCCGCGCGCTTGGATTCGGCGCCGAAGCAATCCCCATTCAGGGCGCCGAGCCGCGACGTGACCGGGCGCAGGATGTCGAGGCGGCGCGCCGGCGCGGTTTCCGCCTCGGCCTTGGCGAGAGATTTGCCGAGTTCCTCGCGCCACGCGATCAGACGAGTCAGCTCGGCGAATTCGGTTTTCGCGCGCCCCTCCTCCTCGGCGACGCGCCCGCAGCGAGCGCCCGGATCGGCGTCGAGGGAGGCGAGGGCTTGGGACCAGCGCACGCGAGCGCCGTCGAGGTCGCAGGACTTGCGTTTGGACCTTGCCTCCGAGGAAGCTTTTAAGAACCAGTCCTGGTCGACGGCGCGCCGTGTGATCGTCGCGCGCAGGGCGTGAAGCTCGGGAAGGTCGCGGTCGCAGCCGGGCGGCAGGAGCTTGGCGAGCTTGAGGGCCGCATCGACGCGGCCGGTTTCGTAGCGGCACAGCTGAGGCGCGGAGTCGGCGCGGGCCGTGACGAGGGCTTCCTCGAGCTTCACCGCGGTCTCGGCGTCGGTCTTTGAGGCCTCGCGGGCCTTGCGGGCCCGCTCAAGCAGTCCTTTGTACTGTGGTTTGACCTTGGCCGGCTCGCCGACCACCGTCTCGAGCGCTTGGTAGGCGGCCTCGGCGTCCTTGAGCTGGCAGGCGGCTCGCAGGCCTGCGGCCTCCGACTCCTTAATTAACGCCAATTCAAAATCGCGGGCGAACGGCACCTCGACGCGTTCACCGATGAGCGCCGAGCCCGCTGCTGAGATCAACGAACGAACGGCAAAAGATCGGGTCTCCGTGATCTTGACGGTCCGCGCGTAAGGGTAAGGTCCGCCGTTTTGCCGCTTGTGCGCGCTGGTCTCGACGGACGGGAAGCCGCGCTCGGTTTCGATGAGCACGCTCTCCTCGATCTCGATCGAGTCGTTTTCCTTGAGGCCGTCGACCCAGTACGCTCCGGATATGGTCGCCTCGTCGCCGAGTTCGTGCTGGCCCAAGCGCGTCGGCTCTTGAAGATGGATGCCCGCCGACCTCAGGCGAACTCCCCCGGAGGACGGCGCCGCGCGGCTTGCGGCCGCTTCGAGCGCGGCGGGAAGATTCGGACGGGAGGACAAGGCCTTGGCCGCGTTGCGCAGGTCCTCGAGCTCGCGCTTGACGGCGGCTTTTCCGAGAAGCTCGGCGGCGGCGGCGCGCGCTTTGGCCGCGGCCCAGCGCCGGCGCTCGTTGGAGAGGGTGCGGCGCATCTGCGCCCGCAGTTCCTCGGACAGCGCCCCGTGCGAGCCGTCGTAGGCGATCAAGGTTTCGGGCGCCGCGGCGCCGCGGGCGGAGGCTTCGGCGACGAACAGAGCCACGGCGTTCTTGTCCGGGCGCGGCCCCGCGAGCAGGTCGTCGAACACCGGCTTGGCCAAAGAGCCCGGATTCTCAAGGGCGTCGGCGTGGCGGCGTTCGATCAAGTCTTTGCCCCATGCGGTGTCGAAGAGGTTCGCTTGCCCGGGCGCGCCGGTCGCGGCTGCGGCGCTGGCCAGATGCAGAGCCCAAAGTTCCTCGTGTCCGGCCTGGAGTGCCGCGGCGAGCGCGTGCAGAGACGGCGTCATCAGGCCGTCCGCCGGCAAGGCGCGGCAGGCGGAAAGGCCGGGGTTGGGGCCCGTGGGCTCGGGCTCGTGCCCGAGCGCGTCGGCGGCGGCGGTCAGAGCGAGACAAGACGATTTGGCGCCCCCCAGGGCGCCAAACGCTTTCCAGTGGACGGCGGCGAGGCGCCGCGTGCCGGCCTTGCCGTGGAGCACGAGAATGCCGCGCGCGGCGAGCGTCGCGACGCCGGCCTCGCCGAACGAGTCGTCAAGAAGGGCGAGGGCGGCGCTTGTGACCGGCGCCGTAGGCGCCGGAGCGGCGGCCGGGGCGAAGGCGGGGGCGAACAAAAGAACCGCGAGGAGCGGCGCGCGCATCATACGTGGTACTTCGCGCAGGCCTGGCGCAGATGATCGAGGGCCGTGTTGATGTCGTCCGACGGCTTGTGCGCCTTGGCCGCTTCGAGCACGGCGACGGCTTCGGCCACATGCGCGCGGTCGGTCAGGATCATCTGACGCAGTTCTTCCTGCATGAGCTGAAAATCGCGGGCGAACTCCTGATGCGCGTCCGTCGTGCGCACGCGCACGGGCACGGCGAGATTGCCGTGGCGCACGCGGGCGATTCCGGCGGAGATCACGCGCAGGGGGCCCGCGAAGCGGTGCGACCAGAACAAGGTGACGAGACCTCCGGCCAGCAGCGAGATCGCGGACGCGAGCAGTAGCGGGGCGCGCAAAGCACCCTTGATCCACTCGATGGAATGGAAGATCTGGCGCGAGGAGATCGAGGATTCTTGAATGCCGCGGAACACGGAGAACGCGGTCAGGAGCAGGCTTGCGGAAATCAGAAGGAGCACGAAGCCCACCATCTGCAGCTGGAGGGGGGCGTCGACCCAGTACTGCTGCCTTTTATAGGAAGGCTTGATGGGCGGCGCCTTCGCGTGTTCGTGGTCTTTCTGCGTCATGAGGGGTTATCGTAACTTTAGAACGGAAAGTTGTCAATCATACGAGTCGACATCATACGAGTCAGCTCCAGACTCCGAGGATTCTATTCGTCCGGTTCGTCGAGTTCCGGCTGGTCTTGCGTCTCGTCTTGCTGAACTTCCGGGTTTTCCGCGGCGCTCGATTCGGGCTCTACGACTTCAGGCGATCGCTCCGAGCCCGCCGCCGACGGATCGGGCTCCGCCTCAGGGCTGCCGGATTCTTCTTCGACTTCGGTCTCGGTCGCGACCATCTCCGGTTCTTTCGCCCAATCCGTTTCCTGCTCCGTCTCCGGCGCGGACATGGGTATGGGTTCCGAAAGGGGCCGGCCCTGCAGCGCCGCGATCTCCTGACCCGCCCCGACGTCCCGGCCGGCGGATTTTTCGGCACCCCGGGCGGCGGCGCTCACTGCGTCGGCGTGGACGATGCCCTCCAAAACCTTGATCTCGGTCTTGGAAGCCTGGGCGTCGACGATGAACATAGTTCCGCGGACCGTCGCCACGGCCGTCGGTGTCCGCACCTTTACGCGGAAGCCTTGGCCTAGACTCTTGGCCACCTTCAGCAGTATCTTTCCCCCGAGAAGACGCAGCGAGACATGGAAAGCGTCCTTCGAGGATTTGAGCCGCACGATCTTAAAGATCGTGTTCTCCTTGAGGCGCACAAGCACGCCGTCGCCCAGGCGGACTTCGGCGCGCGAACGCGCGTGGGTACGCACTTCGTCCCCGGGCTTGAGCGCGGTTTGGACGAAGGCGGGCAGCAGGATGCGCTTCACCTTCTTTCCTTTGCGGCTTTTCTTGGTCAAGACCCCCGAGACCCGGAAGACGACCGAGGCCTTCGGCGGGACCGCGGGCTTCTCGGCCGACGCCGAGGAACCAGGCGAGAGAAGCATGACCGCCGCGAGGAGCCAGACGAGCCGGCGCCGCATCGGAGTCATCATGTCCTCAGACTATCAATTTTGCGATTCCCGCAGGCGAAGAAACCTTAGGCGGGGGCGTTGTCGATGAGGCGGGTGCGGCCCAGGTAAGCGGCGGCCAATAGGCGCTTGCGGCGGGTCATTGAAGTCGGAGACGCGAGGGAGTCGGCGTCGACGAGACGCGCGTACTGCAGCTTCAGCCCGGAACCAGCTAGAGCGCGCCGCACCGTTTTCTCGGCTTGGCGCCCGCTCTTGGCGCCCTGGAGCAGGGCCGCGCGCAGGCGCCAAGCCGCGCGGCGTTCGGCGGGAGACAGATAGGCGTTGCGGCTCGACAGAGCGAGGCCGTCCTTCTCGCGCACGATCGGCACGCGCACCAAGGCCACGTCGACGTCGAGGTCGCGGATCATGTCCTCAAGGATGCGGACCTGCTGCCAGTCCTTTTCTCCGAAATAAGCTCGATCAGGACGGACCTGGTTGAAGAGCTTAAGGACGACGGTGGCGACCCCCCGGAAATGCCCCGGCCGATATTTGCCGCAGTAAAGATCGGAAATGCCCGAGACCTCAACGTGAGTGTGAAACTTCTTCGGGTACATTTCCTTGGACGAAGGCGCATACATGGCAGCGGCCCCTGCGGCGGCGACGAGCCTGCGATCAGCGGGCAACGCTCGCGGGTAGCGGCCGTAGTCTTCGTTGGGGCCGAACTGCAGCGGATTAACGAAGACAGAAATGATCACGCGATCGTTTTCCGCGCCGGCTCGACGCACGAGCGCCGCATGGCCGGCGTGCAGGGCTCCCATGGTGGGAACGAAGCCGACCGAGAGGCCCTTTTTCCTCCAACTCGCGACGAGGCGCGCGAGCGCGGCCTTCGTGCGGACGACCGGGATCAAAGGTTCCTCGAGAAGAAACCGATAATACGCGTGTCGTACTCCATGCCCGCGGCTTCGCGGCATTTCGCGTGCCACGCGCCCTGCACCATCCAGAGCTGCTTGGGTTCGCGAGCGGCTTCGAAGACCTTGCGCACGTCCTCCGGGGTCATGAGCCGGTCGTTTGCCGCGCCGATGACGAACAGCGGGCGCGGCGAGATTTTCGGCGCGGCCGACACCGGGTTGAAGGAGTCGATGGCGGGATCCTTCACGCGCGAGCGCAGAATGATCAAGGTGAGGGCGACCAGCGGATAATAGGGCATTTTCATGTGGTTCCAGCCCCAGCGCCTGATGACGGTGCGGTAGTCGGAGAACGGGCTCTCGACGACGGCGCAGCGCAGGTCGGGGTGTTTGGGCAGGGAGGCGACGGCCACCGCCGCGCCCATGGACAGCCCGAACACGCCCACCGAATCGGCGCACTCAGGCTTGGTCTTGCGCAGCCACTCGACCGCCGCGTCGAAGTCGATCGTTTCCAGGCCGCCGATCGTCGTGATCTCGCCCTCGCTCTCGCCGTGCGAGCGGAAGTCGAAATACATGAGATTGAAACCGCCGTTTTCATTCAGGAAATAGGTCTGCTTGAGCAGCTCACCCTTGTTGTCGCCCCAGCCGTGACACATCAGGATCGTGCGCGTATCGCCCGTGCGCGACGGGATGAACCAGCCCTTGAGCTCGAGGCCGTCGCGCGTGCGGAACGCGATCTTCTCGTAGCGCAGGCCGAACTGCTCCGGAAAGATCCACATCGGCGACATCGTGGGAGGATGCAGAATGATGCCCGCGCCCCACCAGCACAGCGCGTAGACGGCGGCGGCGAAGGCGAGCGCCGCGGCCAGCCAGATCATTTTTGGGAGGTGAAGGAATGCTCGGGGCCGGGAAACGACCCGTCGCGGACTTCGCGGCAGTAGTCGCTGATCGCCGAGAGCGATTGCGCGCGCAGGTCGGCGTAGCGCTTGACGAACTTGGTCGGGCCCGCTTCGGATAGGCCCAGCATGTCGTCGCTGACGAGCACCTGCCCGTCGCAGTGCGGGCCCGCGCCGATGCCGATGGTGGGAATCGAGAGACGCTTGGTGACCTCCTTGGCGAGGTCGGCGGGCACGCACTCGAGTACCACGGCGCACACCCCAGCACCCTCCAAGATGCGGGCCTCGGTCAGTATCTTCTCCGCGTCTTCGGGGCGGCGGCCTTGGACCTTGTAGCCGCCGAGGCGGTTGACCGCCTGGGGCGTCAGCCCGAGGTGGCCGAATACCGGAACGTTGATCTTCAAGAACTCTTTGATGGTCGAAGCAACCTCCATCCCGCCTTCGACCTTGACGGCGTGCGCGCCGCCCTCCTTTAAGAGGCGGCCGGCGTTGCGCACGGCTTCCTTAAGGTCCACTTCATAGGAGAGGTACGGCATGTCGGCCACGAGAAGCGCGCGCGAGACGCCGCGCTTGACCGCTTTCGTGTGGTGAAGCATCTCGTCGATGGTGACCGGCAAGGTGCTCGCGTAGCCCAGCTTCGTCATGCCGACCGAGTCGCCGACGAGGATCACGTCCACGCCCGCCTCCTCGGCCAGGCGCGCGGTCGGAAAATCGTAGGCCGTGAGCATGGCGATCTTGACGCCCTTGCGCTTCAAGTCGAGCAAGGTCGAGATCGTGATGTTTTTATCGGCCATTTCGCCACAGTTTAACAATTCGAAGGTCCGGCTTCATAGCCGCGAGCAAAGAGCGCACGGTCCGGCGTCCATCCGGTCTAAAGGAAGGGGCGATGTCGCGCAGGGGCGCCAGGGCGAAGGCCCGGCCGGCGGTCGCGGGATGCGGGACGGTGAGACAGGGCGTGCGAATGCATTCACCGCCAATAGTCAGTAAATCCACATCGAGGGCGCGGGCGCCCCAGCGAATCCCCGGGCGTCGTCCGGCGGCGGCCTCCAGACGCTTGGCCTCGATGAGGAGACCGATCGCGGTACGATCGGTCAATATCTCGACAGCTTGATTTAAGTAGGGTTTGTCGCTGGGGCCTACAGGGGCGGTCTCGTATAGTCGCGAGGCTTTGAGCACCCGGCAGCCCTCAAGGCGGTTTAAGCTCGTGACGGCCCGGCGCAGGGAGGCGGCGCGGTCGCCGAGGTTGGCTCCGAGCAGCAGAAGCGCGCGTCGTTTCACTTCGCTTTGCGCGCGTGGCGGCGATCCGCGCGCCGCAGAGCTTCGACGACGGCGGCGATGATGATCAGCGCCAGAATATTGCCGAGCGCGCCTTCGCCCGCTCCAAAACCGCCTTCATAGACCATCGCGGTCCACAACAGCCAAAACAGCAGCCCGATGGCGACTTGGCACACGACGAACACGACGGCGAGATGTACCGGATCGAAGCGCGGCTCATCCGCGCCTTCTTCCTCAAATAATTCGACCCAGGACTTCCAAAGCTTCATCGCCGCAGTCCCATCAGGTCGAGCATGTCGTAAAGCCCCGGGCGCTTGCGCGCGGTCCAAAGCGCGGCCTCGAGCGCGCCGAGGGCGAACGCGTCGCGCGACTCTGCGGTATGAGAGAGCGTAAGTCGTTCATACGGGCCGGCCAGGACCAAAATGTGATCGCCGATGACGCCGCCGACGCGGACCGAGGCTGTCGGCACCGCGTCGTCCGAACGGCGGCCTTCGGCCACCGCCCGCGCCAGGCGCAGGGCCGTGCCCGAGGGGGCGTCCTTCTTCGTCTTGTGGTGCGTCTCGACGATCGCGGCGTCGTATTCAGGAAGATGTTGAGAGGCGATCTCCGCGAGCCGCAGGAGCATCGTCACGCCGCGGCTGAAATTCGGGGCCAGGAAGACCGCGGTTTTGCGCGCGGCGGTGGCGACCACGGCGCGCTGGACGTCGGTGAGGCCCGTGGTGCCGGTCACGAACGGGACTTTCGCGCGGCCGCACGCGGCGGCGAACTTCACGCAGGATTCCGGCGTCGTGAAGTCGATCACCGCGCCGCAGGCGCCGATCTCATCTTCGAACGCCGACGCCTGCGCGCGCCCGACGCGGGCCAGCAGGTGGAAGCGCGAATCCACGGCGGCCAAGGCGGCGACGCGCGAGCCCGTCCTGCCGGACGCTCCGCAGACCGCGAGCTTCAGGGGGGTGGCCATGTGCCCGGGGATTATAGAATAAGCGGCACGGGCTACTTCATGAAAATAGGTCGGAGCCGGAAACACGAAGACCCCGGAGGCCAAGGGCAGCAGCGCTAATGAGAAAAGAATCCTCGTCAATATCCATATTTTTTTGTGACAAGACGAGTAAGGCCGCAAGCCACGCGGCAGGCGTGGGTGAAGGCAAAATGAATCGCAAAATAGTTCTTGTCCGACAGAACGCTTGAGGTCCACCCGTAACCGTGCGCGAGGTTCCACTCTTGCGGTCACCGGATTCTCAGCAGCGACTGAGTGGGACGACCCGAGGTGCCGTGCTCAGCGCTCGAGCTCGTCCGCCAAGTCGCGGACGACGCTCATCAAAAAACGGCGCTTGCCGGCCTTGAGTTTTGAGATCATGGTGTCGAGCGCTTCGACGATGAGAATATCGTTGCCTGGCTTTTCCTTGGTCCCGGGCAGAAGTTTGCCGGGTTCGACATGGAGCGCGGCCGCGATGGAAAATAGAGTTCGGAGGCTCGGAATGCTCGTTCCGCGCTCGAGCTGTCCGTAAAAGGACGCGTCGATCCCGGCTTTCTCCGCCACTTCGGCCTGGGTCAGCTTCATTGCTTGCCGCACGGACTTGATTCTGACTCCGATCTCGCGGTAAATCTTTTGCATAGTCGCCGATATTGAAGAACTCTTCGACCTTCATAAGAAGATATTGTATAACCAGTTGACAGGTTATATAGACCTGTTATACTGACGGCAATGCGCATTCTTTTGGCTGAAGACGACGCCTCGCTCCGCCGCTTCGTCATGCGGGCGCTGGAGGCGTTGGGGCACAGCGTCGAGGCGGCCGCAGACGGCGCCGAGCTTCTTCGTCTTGCGGGCGTCGTCAAGCCCGACCTGATCTTGTCGGACATCAACATGCCTCACTGCGACGGGATAACGGCCTGCCGTTGGCTGAGAACGACGCTTCCCGAGACCAGATTCTTGCTGATGACGGGGAATCCTGATTCTGCGGCCGCCGCCGCGCGGGCCGGTTTCACGCTCGTTCTGCACAAGCCGTTTGAGTTGGAGCAGTTGAGGTGCGAACTCTCGCCCTGAGGCCATTGGGTGAAGTTAAAATAGATTCGGCGCAAAACCCACATGCTCACCTTCTCCTGGAGCTTCCGGCTGAACCGCCCCATCCTGCCCTGCGTTTGCGGATGACATGTCGTTCCGAAGACGTGCTTCACGCCTCGCGCCTTCAGTACTTCGCCGGCACCTCGCCCGCGAAGCCCGCGCCATGGTAGAAATTATTGGAGGCTGAATGCTGTCTCGTTATCTCGAAAAATAGATTTCGGAGGACCTCTCGGAAAAGACGGTTTTTTGGGGGGCCTCGGCAAGTCGGCAAAACGACCTTGGCCAAGACGCTCGGTCGGGGCCGTTTCAAGGATGCGGTATGGCCGTCCAGATCAGTATTTCAGACGTTTGATCGCCGAGCGGAGGTAGTCGGGGGCGAGGTGGGCCAAAATAAAGACGGGGACGGCCTTTCGGAAGTCCCCGTCTATAAATACATCGTTTGAGAGCATGCCCCCTACGAGAATCGAACTCGTGTTTCAGCCTTGAAAGGGCCGCGTCCTAACCGTTAGACGAAGGAGGCGAAAATCGAAAACTGTGAGCCGGGTGGGAATCGAACCCACGACCCCATGCTTAAAAGGCACATGCTCTACCCCTGAGCTACCGGCTCCGAAGAAAGCATTATACCTAGAAACGAGGACTTAGTCCTTCTCTTCGCGCCGGCCGAGCTGATCGAGCGTGCGCCGCCACACCTTATAAAGGTCGGTGGCCTTGCGGCGTCCGGGGGGGAGCATCTGGTCGAGCGTCTGCCACCAGAAGCCGCCGCACAGCGAGCGCGGCATCGCGCACGAGGCGGTCGCGTAGAGGATCGCGATGTCCTTGCGCGCGCCGTCCGCGTCGTCGGGTGCGAGCCACCAGTAGCCCCGGAGCTCCTCTTTCTCCACGTATCCGAGGCTTGAGACCATCATCTTCTGCCCGGGCAAGGCGTCGCTCGCCGCGTCGAAGGCGCGCTCAAATCCCATGCCGAGCGGATTTTCCTCGGGCTGGATGCTGAGTCCGACGACGTCGAGATTGCGGCCGAAGCCGCGCTTGACCTGAGCCGGCAGCCAGCCCGACAGCGCGTGCTCGCGGTTGGGGGCGGTCTCCTCCCACGCGTAGAGCGTCGCGACGGTTTCGAGCGCGGGGTCGAGTTCCTTGACCTTGTTGACGCCCGCGGTGTAGGTGCGGTAGACCTGCTCGGGGGAAAACGGCGCGCTGGCGCCGCCGAGCCAGTCGCCGTTGAGCTCGGTGCCGACCTCCCAGCTCGAGATCTTGCCGCGATAGTGCAGGACGAGATTCTTCGTGCGCTCGGCGTACAGCTCGGGCGTCATCGTCTTCGGCCACGCGGTGGCGTCGAGGACGCAGCCCATGACCTTGATCTTGTTATGCGCGAGCTCTTCGATGATCCCATCGTACTCGTTGAACGAGCGAAGCGAGGAATAGAGGAAGTCGGAGGAGTTCGCGCGGAACACGAGGCGCACCCAGTTGGCACCCGAACGGCGCACGGCCTCGGCGATCCACTCGAGATCATCGAGCCGCTTGAGCATGGTCTCATCAAGGGTCAGGCCGAAGCGCAGGCCCGGAGCGCGGCGCTCATCGAGCGCGTGCTGGAGGCCATGTTCAAATAACATTTTTTCCCAAGCGAGCGCGGTGTTTTGCAAGGCCTTCTGATAGGCTTTGACGCGCGCGGGCGTTTCCTTCTGGCGTGCGGCCTCGGCCATCGCGCTCGTGGCGGCCGCGGCGAGCTCCTTGGCCTTATTTCCCGGCTTGTACAGCGGCTGCCAGTCGCTCATGCGGCGCTTCCAGGATTCCTTGAAGCGCGCGTACTGCGTGACGGCGATCTCCTCATCGAGGAAGAGGAGTTCGCCGTTGCCGAAGCCCGCGCCGCCCTTGTCCGCGCCGACGGAATTGTAGCCGTCCTCGTCCACCGGCCAGATGAACTCGAGGCGGACGCGTTCGGCCTTGTCCCAGCTGCCGAGCGCTAGTTTGCCCTGCTGCGACAGCTTCAAGCGCTGCGGCGGAGTCTTGCCGTCCGTCGAGACGGCCCAGAGTGGGAGCCTCTCGAGGTCGGGAGTTTTCTCGTCGGCGCGCGACAGGCGCCGGGCCAGGCCCGACGCGTCGAGCGCCGTGCCTTTCGCGTCGAATGCGAACAGCTTGACCGACGCGGCGTTGCCTGGGGCGGCGAGCAGAGCCGCCAGGCACAGGGCCTTCCTCACAGCCCGCGTCGGCGCCAGGCGAGTTTGAGGTCCTGCCAATGACCCGGTCCGAAATAGAGGAGGTAGGCGGACAGGCCGGCGAGCAGGCGCGCGCGCGAGGCGTTGTCGCCGCCGAGCAGCTGGAGCGCGGTCAATGCGGCGGCGATCACGGCGATCCAGCGGAGCTTGACCGGGAGAATGAACATCACCAGCACCTCGCGGTCCGGCGCCAGGCGCGCGAATGCGAGGAAGTTTGAGAGATGAATGGGGCCGTTGTCGCCGGATGCGCCGGTCAAAAGCGCGGTCGCCGTCGACATCAGCGCGCCGATCGCGATGAATACGGTGAGCTTAAACTCGCCCCAGGCCGCCTCAAGCGCGCTCAAGACCGCGAAGATCATCGCCAGCCACAGCAGCATCCAGAGGAGGCTCGACTGGGGCGGTATGATGAGGAAGGTGACGACGCGCCAGACCTGGCCGCGCATCAGCGCGTCCGGATCGAGGTCGAGGGCCGCGATGAACTCGGGCTTGGAGGCGGCCAGCAAAGCGGCCGCTGCGGTCATCGCGGTCAGGAGGCCGGGCAGTCCGGGAACGGCCAAAAATCCGAGCCGGCGTTCAAGGCGGTCCGCCCAGGCTCCGTCCATGGCGGGCAGAATAGCATAAGCGCATTGCGCATTTAATAACGCGGAGGGTGTCCGGAAACTCACCATCCGCGGGAGGCTATTCCCCTGAGCTGCTGCCACGGCAACTTATCGATATCGGGCATGCGCGAGCCGTGGTCGGCCCCGCGCTCCTGCTCTTTGCTTGGGAAAGGCGAATGAACGTCGCCGGCCTGCAACGCGGCGGTCTTGGCGGCGATCACCGTCGCGATCGATTCTTTGAGCGCCTCGCGCAGGGTCTGGTTCGAGGCTGGGATGAACGCATCGACCGCATCGGCGCTCGTGGTAAACGCGCGGATTTCCATTTGTTCGTGCGTGTCCCAGCCCGTCGTTATTAATTCTAGATAATGATGATTCTCATGATGAATCGTCGAGGCGAGGATTCCCGGCTCGTGATATTCGGCGGCCATTTTCATGGCGAACGACAGTATGGTGATCCGTCCGTCTGGGTCGGTGAGCGCCATGACGCGATCCGCGTCGTCTCCTTCCGGGACATCGCTCACGAAGTGAAAGTCTCCGTCGTTTCCCCGGATTCGGCGGTAGTTCGGCTGCATGAATGTTGCCGCCCTCGGCGCGGGCAGTCCTTCCGTCCACGCTCCATCCTGAGCTGTCGAACGGGCGGCTTTAGGGTCTTGAACCGGCGGAAAGGATAAGCCGTACTCTGTCTGGGTGAGGCTGATTGCGCTATCATAGGCCGATTTGGCCTTGGCGTTCGCTTCGCGGGCGGCGCTCCAGTAGATCAGCTTTGTTTCTTCATCCTGAGACTGGTTGCGTGAATGAATGGCCGTTCGCGCTTGTGATTCGGCCTTGACGCCCGCATCGATGGCCTCAAGAATCAGCGATTTTCCGTCCTCGGCTCGTATGATCGTCGCCATGACGAGCAGCAGCGCTGTTAGAAACGGCTTCATTCAGAAACGGTGAAATCGACGCTGTTCGATTCCGCTCGCAGCGGCGGTTCGGCCGCCTGCGCGTAGACGAAGCGGACTCGGTGGCGACCGGGATGCAGGAGCATGGTCAGCGTCTTGAGCTCCCGGAACCGATTAGGCGCGGGCGAGTCAGGCCGTGAAACCAAGGTCTCACCGGAAAGAAGCGTCAGCTGCAATTTTAGCGGCCCGCGCTTGCGGATTTCTTCAACTGTCGGGCGTCGGGCGCCGAGACCAAAAGCGCCGGGCAAGATAGCCTCCGGTTTTCCGGGCTCGGTCAGGTACGCACTCTATTCGATGTGATTGTTCCCGAATTTGATGAAGGACGGATCTTCCAGGATGTAAACGTCCTTACCGCCTGTGTTTTGGAGTTCGAGCCGGTAGCGTATTTTCTCGCGCACCTTAAGTGTCGTCTTCTCAAGAACCAAGGTCAGCTTGAACGCGGCCTCGGGAGTGTCGGGGCGCCAGAAATACGGGGCTGGGAGCACGAGTTCGGCCCGGTCCGCGGCCTCTTCGCCCGCCCAAGCGTCGGCGGCGACCGAGGCGGACGGTGGATCAGGGAGGCGCGAAGCATTGTGGCCGCAGCCTGCGGCGACAGCCGATATCGCAGCAAAAGTCCAGCGCGTCGTTTTCGACATGAATCCTCCACGAACGTCGGACGCTCGCTCAGGAGAGTATAATCGTCCGGCGCGGGCGCGCAAGGGATGATTTCTCCATGTTCACGGGATTTCGCGCGGGTCGTGTGACGGATTTATCCCAAGATAATCGAACGAGCATACCGCCGGGCGGCATAACGGTCGTCGGCGCGAGTTCAGCGGCGTGAATCGTCAGCGCTCGAAAATGGTAAAAAACAGAATGGACTGGATCGGAGAGTTGGACCGCGCGGGACTAGCGCCGCTTCGCGACGAGCCGCTCGCACGCCATACCAGCTTCAAGATCGGCGGACCGGCCGACGCGTTCGTGACAGCGAAGAATATCGGACAAGCCGCGGCAGCACTGCGGATTGCACGCTCCGCGAGCGTGCCGATCTTCTTCCTTGGCTGGGGCTCAAACCTGCTCGTGCGTGACGGCGGCATGCGCGGTCTCGTCTTGGCGTTGGGCGGTGATTTCGAGAAGGTCGAATTTCCGGGTCCGGACCTCGTCCGCGCGGGAGCGGCGGTTCGTGTGCCGCAGTTAGTGGTGAGCTGCGCGGAGCGCAGTCTCACGGGGCTCGAGCCGATCGTGGGCGTTCCGGGAGCGGTCGGCGGCGCGCTCGTCATGAACGCCGGCACGCGCGAGGGGGAGATCGGGCCGTTCGTGGAGGAGGTCTCGACGCTCGACAACGAGGGAAATCCTATCGCGGTGCCGCGCTCTGGGCTGACTTTCGGATATCGTTCGAGTAATCTCGGAAAATCGCTCATTTTATCGGCCTTGTTGCGGTTGAAGCGCGGGGTCAAAGCTGATATAATGGCCGTCGTCGCCCGTCAGCAGCAGAAGCGTCTTCAGACCCAGCCCATCCATACCTATAACGTGGGATCCACTTTTAAAAATCCGCCCGGTCGTTTCGCAGCACGGATGATCGAGCAATCGGGCTTGAAGGGCCATGCCGTCGGCGGCGCGCGCGTCTCGCCCATGCACGCCAATTTTATCGAGAACTTCGCCGGGGCTAAGGCCTCCGATGTCCTCGCTCTCGTCGACCTCATCTCGCAGCGCGTCCGCGCGGCCAGCGGTGTAGCGCTCGAGCTCGAGATGAGGGTCGTCGGTGAATAGCCCCGCTGCGCGGCCGCGCCGCTTCCGCGTCGTCGCCCGTCCCAAGACCCGTGTGCGCCGCATCCGAGTCGTCGCGGCATTCGCCGTTGTCGCGGTTCTCGGCGCCGTCGCCTTCGCCACCCTCCGTAAGCTTGTAGTCGACTTCCACTCGCCTCAGTTCGCCGGACGTTCGAGCGCCGCCGCGATTGTCGAAGGCCCCGAGCCGCTGCGCTCGCTCGCGCAGGCCGCGGTCGACTCGCTGACCGGAACCGCCGGGGACAAGGCTGAGGCGCTCAAGGCGAAATACCCGTCCCTCGCCGACGTGCGCGTGCGCCGCAACTGGACTGAGAAGACGGCGACTTTGACGCTCATCGTCCGCCGCGCGGTCGCGACCGCGAAGCGCCGAGGCAAGCCGTCCGGCTTTCTCGGTGACGATGGGACGATCTTCGCCGCACCTGCGGGCGCTTTCATGCTGACGGGGCCCGAGGTCGAGGTCGCGGGTGCTTCCGCCGGCGAACTGTCCGCGCTCGCGCGCGAGTGGCCGGTTCTTTCGGCGGCCGGAGCCTTTCCGGCGGCGTTGATGGGGATGACTTACGACTCGCCTGAGAACGGCTGGCATGCGAACCTGGCCGACGGGACGATCGTTCAATGGGGACGCCTCGAGTGGACGGGTGAGAAGCTCTCGCGTCTGTCGGAGGCGGTGTCCGACGCGCGCTCGAAGGGGCCCGGAGCTTTCTCCGCGGACATGCGTTGGTTCGAAGACGGTAAAGTTCTGCTGAAGCCGGCCGTGGCGCGGGTGGGGAATCGATGATGATAAAAAAGAGGCAGACGAAGCAGGAACTCGTGGCCGGGCTCGATGTTGGAAGCGGACGGATTACCTGCTTAATCGGCGCGCCCGACACCGCGACCGGCGCCGTGAAGGTGCTCGGCGGCGCCAGCGTCGTATGCCGCGGCGTGAAGGGCGGCGTCGTCATCAATATTCCCGAGGCGGCGGCCGCAGCGACGCGCGCCGTCGAGGAGGCCGAGGCGGCCGTCGGCGCCACCGTTTCCCAAGTTTGGCTTGGCGTGCGCGGCAGCCACCTGCAATCTTTCAACAACCGCGGCGCGTTCAACATCGCCCGCACCGACCGCGAGATCACGGCGGCCGACGTGGACTCAGTTGTCGGCAGCGCGAAGGCCATCCCGCTGTCTTCGGACCGCGAGATACTTCACGTCGTGCCCCAGGGTTTCTCCCTCGACCGTCAGCGCGGCGTGCCGCATCCCGTCGGCATGGAGGCGTCGCTGTTGGAAGTCGACGTGCATATTGTGACCGCCTCGAGTGCGCATCTCAACAACATCATGAAGACGGTCGGCCAGGCGGGCTTCTCGGTCGTCGAGCCCGTCTATGGTCTGCTCGCCGTCGGCGAACTGCTGGTCACGTCGGAGGAGAAGGAGCTCGGATCCGTGCTGATCGATCTTGGCGGCCAATCGCTGTCGATCGGCGTGTACTGCGAGGGCGCGATCAAATACTCGAAGGAAATCCCGATCGGCTCCGACTTCATCACGCGTGACCTTGCGGTGGGCCTGAAGACCTCGATCGCGACGGCGGACCGCATCAAAATCGAGCACGGCATCGCGCATCCCTCCCTCTTGAACGGCGACGCGGACGTGGACTGCCACGGCATCGACGGCCGCACGCCGCTGCGCATCAAGACGAGCACCATGATGGGGATCATCCTGCCGCGGGTCGAGGAGATATTCTCCATCGTCGCCGAGGATCTGCAGAACTCCTCTTACGCCGACGTGGTAGCACCCGGAGGCGCCATCCTCACCGGCGGGGGCTCGCTGATGCGCGGCACGGTCCAGGCCGCGCACCAGATTCTCGGCGTGCCCGTGCGCCTTGGCGTACCCCATCCCGACATGGTGCATACGGACTCGGAGAAGTGGCTGTCGCCCGTGTACTCGACCGCTCTCGGCCTGCTCCTGTACGGCGCGACGCCGCGGTGGGGCGCGAGCGAAGGGCGCTTTCTTAAGACGCAGAAGCTTTTGTGGATGCGGAAGATCTCCGCGGTGCTGCAGGAGCTGTTTTGAGAATTCAGCTGGCGGAAGATTTCGACGAGAAGCGCACCGTCATCAAGGTGGTGGGCGTCGGGGGCGCGGGCTGCAACGCGATCAACCGCATGGTTGAAGCGGGCCTCGCGGGCGTGGAGCTGGCGGCCGCGAATTCAGACGCGCAGGTCCTGCGCGAGTGCCAAGCCCATGTCTGCATCCAGCTCGGCGAGAAACTGACGCGCGGCCTCGGCGTCGGCGGCGACGCGGCGATGGGCCGTGCGGCCGCTCTCGAGAGCGAGGGTCAATTGCGCGAGGTCCTGCAGGGCGCGGACCTGGTGTTCGTGACCACCGGCATGGGCGGCGGCACCGGCACCGGCGGCGGGCCCGTCGTCGCGCGCCTGGCCAAGGAACTCGGTGCGTTGACCGTCGGCATCGTCACGCGCCCGTTCGATTTCGAGGGCGTGCGCAAGGCCGCCATCGCCGATCAGGGCATTCAGGAGATGCGCCAATCGGTGGATACTTTGCTCGTGATACCGAACCAGCGCCTCTTCGATGTCATCGACCCCGAGACCAACCACGACCAGGCCTTCCGCGTCGCCGACGACGTTCTGCGCAAGTCGGTGCAGTCCATCTCGGACCTGATCACCGTTCCCGGCCTGATCAACCTCGACATGAACGATCTGCGCGCCGTCATGAAGGACGCGGGCGAGGCGCTGATCGGCATCGGTGAGGCATCCGGCCCCGGTCGCGCGCTGAGCGCCGCGCGCGAGGCGATGCAGTCGCCGCTGCTCGAGAACGTCGTCATCGACGGCGCGAAGGGCCTCATCGTCAACATCGCCGGTCGGCAAGCCACGTTGAAAACATCAGAAATCGAGGAGATAGTGGCGACCATTCAGGGCACGGCGAGCCCCGAGGTCCATTTCAAGATGGGCAACGTGTACAACGAGACGCTCGGGGACTTAATCCGCGTCACCGTGATCGCGACGGGCTTCCCGTCGAAGCGCTCGCGCGGACTCTTTCGCGCCGGCGGCCGAGCGGCCGCCGGATCTCAGCTCGGCCGCGCCGCGCAAGCGGACGCGGCCGAGCCGTCCGACGCGCAACTGCTCAGAAATCTCAACGAGACAGACCGTTGGACCAAGCCCGCCTACCTACGCCTGAAAGTGAGGAAACTCCGCTAATGACCCTCCAAGAGCTGCTGCAAGTACTCGTCAATAAACATGGTTCCGACCTGCACGTTCGCGCCGGCGGCCCCTCGTATATCCGCATCGACGGCGAACTCAGCCTGGCCGCGCCCGAGCCCGTCCCGGCCGAACAGGTCGAGACGATGCTCAAGCAGGTCGCACCCCCGCGCGCGCTGAAGATTTTCGAGGAGAAGGGGGAGTGCGATTTCTCGTTTCAAGCGGGCGAAGTGGCGCGCTTCAGAGTCAACGCCTACAAACAGCGCCAGCGCCTCTGCCTCGCGGTGCGCTTCATCACGACCCAGATTCCGACCTTGCAGGACCTGCGCCTGCCGGTCGCCACGCTCAAGAAGATCGCCGACAACAGCCGCGGCCTGGTGCTCGTGACCGGCATCACGGGCGCCGGCAAATCCTCGACCTTGGCCGCGATGGTCGACTACATCAACGAGAACCGCGCCGAGCACATCATCACGATCGAGGACCCCATCGAGTTCGTGCACAAGGACAAGAAGGCGATCATCAGCCAGCGCGAGATCGGCGAGGACACGAAAACCTACACCGAAGGTCTTAAGATGGCGATGCGCCAGGATCCGGACGTCATTCTGATCGGCGAGATGCGCGACCTCGAGACGACCCAGGCCGCCCTGACCGCGGCGCTGACCGGTCACTTGGTGTTCGGCACCTTGCATACGGTGGACGCGATCCAGACCATCGGCCGCATCGTGGACCTTTTCCCGCCGCACCAGCAGCCGCTGATCCGCATTCAACTCGCCGAAAGCCTGCGCGCGATCGTGAGCCAGCGCCTGCTGCCGTCCACGAAGGGCGGCCGGGTTCCGTCCGTCGAGATATTGATCAACACGCCGCACGTCCGCAAGCAGATCGAGGACAACAAGGCCATCGAGATCATCCAGGCCCTGCAGAAGGGGCAGTTCTACGGGATGATCACGTTCAACCAGTCGCTCGTCAAGTTGTTCAAGGACGGTCTCGCGACCGAGGCCGAAGTCTTGGCCGCCGCGTCGAGCCCGGACGATCTGAAGCTGGCGCTTCGGGGCATCGAGCAGGAAATCAAGTCGGCGTAATCGCGGCCTGAGACAACGGAAACGACGGATGAACCACAAAGACACAAAGAACGGAAAGAATGGTAACGGCAACGAACGTCATGGTTAACCCTTCCGCCGTTTTTCTTTGTGCCTTTGTGTCTCTGTGGTTCCCCGTCCGTTCAGGGCTATTTCACTGAGAGGCATTTAACATGTTCGCTGAAGGCTATATCGGTATCGCGGGAACCATCGGAGTCGGAAAATCCACGCTGACGCAGGACCTCGCCGACGCGTTGAACTTCGAGGCCATCCTCGAGGAAGTGGACGGAAATCCCTATCTCGAGCCGTTCTATGGGGACATGAAAACTTACGGCACCATGATGCAGGTGTGGCTGCTCAATCACCGCTTCCGCCAGCACCGGGAATTCGTCACTCGCATCAGCCTCGGCAAGATCCGCGGCGTCGTGCAGGACCGTACGATCTGGGAAGACACCATCTTCGCGCGCATGCTCAATCAGCACCCCGACAAGATCATCACGGACATGGACTACAACACCTACCTGGACCTCTTCGACAACATGGTCCTGCGCGAGCTGGTGTTCCCGCAGATCATGATCTACCTCGACTGCAGCCCCGAGACGGCGATTGCGCGCATCAACTCACGCGGCCGCATGATGGAGTCCGCGGTCAGCCTCGACTATTTGCGCATGCTCAAGAACAACTACGACCAGTTCATCGGCGAGATGGAGCAGGCCGGCGTGCGCATCCTGCGCATCAAGTGGGAGACCTTCCAGCCCGTCAGCGAGGTCGTGCGCATGGTGCACGAATATTCGCTCAAGCCGTCGAGCTTCACGAAGTGGGTGCGCCCGTTGCGCCGCACGCCCGCAATGAAGGCGAAGGCGCTGGCCCCGGAGCGCGCCCCTGTCTAAACGAGCGGGCGTCACCGGCGGGATGAGTTATCCGCAATTTTCCACCGGTGGAATTTTGTGGACAACGGCGCTTTTTTTCCCCAGGGGAACGGGGCTTTGAGCGTGGCGACTTCCTCGACCGCCGCGGGCGCCTGGCTCGAGCAGGATGGGTTTCTTGTGGAACCCCGTCTGCGCTCGCTCGGCCTGCGGCATGGGTTCACGACGCGCCGCTTGGGCTCCATGAAGGAGTCCTCCCAACGCGACGCGGCGGCCGCTCTGTTGGGCCTGCCCGAGCCGTTGCTTCTGAAGCAAGTTCACGGCGTCGCCATTCATCGCGCCGCCCATTCCGCCTCGGGTCTCGAGGGCGACGGCTGGACGCTCGGTCCCGGCGACGAGGGCCTCTGCGTCGCCGTGTACGCCGCCGATTGCATGCCGCTGTACCTGTGGACCGATGACGGAAAGTACGCCGGGGTGTTCCACGCCGGCTGGCGCGGCATGGCCGCGGGGATGCCCGCCAAGGCGGTCGCGGCGCTCGTCGAGCGCGGCGCGAAGGCGTCCCGGCTTCAAGCGGCGTTCGGGCCTCACATCAGCGTCGACGTCTACAAAGTCGGGAACGAATTGGAGAACTCATTCCCGGCATCCTCCTTTTTTCGGAACGGCAACGAAACTTTTTTAAATCTAGATGCCGACGCGCGCCGCCAGCTCGAAGCCGCCGGCGTGCCGCCAAGTCTGATCGGCCCCGCGGCGCCGTGCACGTTGTTGAACGCGGACGCGTACCACTCGTTCCGCCGCCAAAAGGACGGCGCCCGCATGCTCGCCTTCTTGTCGTTGGACCGCGCTGCGAGGCCTTCATGATCGCGCCGCGCCGCGCCCTGCGCGAGGTGTTCCCGTACCAGCCGGGCAAGTCCATCGCCTCGGTCCAGCGCGAGCTGGGGCTCAAGTCCGTGGTCAAGCTCGCGTCGAACGAGAATCCGCTCGGGCCCTCGCCGCGCGCGATGGCCGCCTACCGCAAAGCCGAAAAGTTCTGCGCCCTGTATCCCGAAGGCACGAGCCCGGAACTGCGCGCGGGCATCGCCCGCTACCATCGGGTCGAAACGGAGTCGGTTCTGGTGGGCAACGGCTCGGATGAGATCATCCGCCTCCTGTGCGAGGCCTTCCTCGAGTCCGAGGACGAAGTCGTGGTGTCCCAGCACGGCTTCATCCGTTTTAAACAGCAGGCCTCCATGATGGGCGCGCGGGTCATCGAAGTGCCGATGACGGATTGGACCCACGACCTGGAACTCATGGCCAAGGCCGCGAGCCCGCGCACGAAGCTGGTCTTCGTCGCCAATCCGAACAATCCGACGGGCACCTACAATACGCACGCGGAGGTTTCGAAGCTGCTGGACGCCGTGCCGAAAACTGCTTTGGTGGCTCTGGACGAGGCGTACTTCCAGTACGCCGCGTCCATCCCGGGCTACCCGAAGAGCCTGCCCGGGCTCGTGCGCGAGCACGACAACCTCGTCGTGATGCGCACATTCTCGAAGGCCTACGGCCTCGCCGGACTGCGCGTCGGCTACGGCATCGCCGATCCCGAGCTCACCGGCTGGCTCGACCGCATCCGCATGCCGTTCAACGTGAACCTTCCGGCTCAGCGCGCCTGCCTCGAGGCGCTCAAGGACGCGGCCTTCGTCAAGCGCGCGGTCGCCGTGAATGACTCCCAGCGCATCGTCGTCGCGCGCATGCTCGGCGAGCTGGGGTTCGGAGTCGGCGAGTCGGCCACCAACTTCGTCTTCGCGCGCAGCCCGTTGCCGGGCCGCGAATTGTTCAAGGCTCTGCTGCGCCAGGGAGTTATCGTCCGCCCGCTCGATGAGTATGGTCTGACGCAGCATATCCGCGTTTCGATCGGGACCGCCGCTCAGAACAAGGCGCTGTTTGCCGCGCTGAAGAAAGTTCTCGCGAAGGTGCCGGCGTGACGAAGCGCAAGGGGCTCGTCATCGCGATGGACGGTCCGGCCGGCGTGGGCAAGTCCACGGTCGGAAATCTGGTCGCGAAGTCGCTCGGTTATAAGTTCATCAACACCGGGGAAATGTATCGGGCGCTGACGTGGAAGGCCCTCGAAGACGGCCTTGATTTGAACGACAAAGAAGCGGTACTCGGTCTGGCAAAATCCCTCGTATGGGAATTTAAGCCCGTCGATGGCGCGGGCACGACCTTGAAGACCTTCATCAACGGCATCGGCGTCACGATGCAAATCAGAGAAGAGCGCGTCAGCGTCAATTCCTCGCTCGTGGCGGGAAACCCCGGAGTGCGAAAATTTCTCTCCAAGCTCCAACGCGAACTCGGAGAGGGGGGTCGTATCGTGATGGAGGGGCGAGACATCACGACCAACGTGTTTCCCGATGCCGATGTAAAAATTTACCTCGACGCAAGTCCCGAGGAGCGCGCCGACCGACGCTATCGGCAGCTTAGGTCCACGGGACATGAGGCGGATCGCGACAAGATTCTCGCCGCGATCCTCAAGCGCGACCTCAACGATCTCAAGCGCGAGATCAACCCGCTCAAGCAGGCCGAGGACGCGTTCGTCATCGACTCGACGAGGCTGACCTTGCACCAGGTCGCCGACAAAATCCTGCGCCGCATCCGCAAAGGCGCGAAGGCGAACGGCAATGGAAAATGAATCCCGCCGATGCCAACTTCCCGATGCGGATCTGGTCGGAGGCCGTGGTGCGCGGGCTCTTCACCGCGATCTGGGGCATGAAGGTCTCGGGCCTGGAGAACGTGCCTCTGAACGGCCCGCTGATCATCGCTTGCAACCATGTCAGCATCATCGATCCGCCGCTGATGGCGGTGGCGGTGTCGCCCCGGCGGCGTCCGTTCGGCATCGGCAAGAAGGAGCTGTTCGAGAAGCCCGTTTTAGGCTGGTGGCTGCGGGAGACCGGCTCGTTTCCGCTCGACCGCACGGGCGACGCGACCGCGGCGATGCGCACGGCGCTTCAGATATTGGAAGGGGGCGGCTGCCTGGCGATCTATCCGGAGGGCACGCGCGTCAAGCCCGGGGATGCCCCGCGCGTGCCCAAGGCCGGCGTCTCGTTCCTGTCGTTCCGCACAGGGGCGCCCGTTGTGCCGGTGCGGGTGCTGGGCACGGCCGAATTCCCCAACAAATTTCCGCTCGAGGCGCGTATCGGGGAGCCGCTGTCGCCTCCGAAATCGGAGGACCGGGAGACCGGACTGGCGTACGCGAAGTCGTTGATGGAAAGAATTTACTCGCTTTGAATAGGAAGACGGTGCCAGACCTTCAAATTCCCGAAGGGAATTTGAAGGTCTGGCACCGTGAACCGTACTAGGAGGCGTGCCGATATGGATCAGAACACGAATTTGAACGCGAAGGCTTGGGAAGCCGCGGAGCCCGAAGAGGGCGCCGCCCCCGAGCCCGGCGGCGAGACGATGGAGTCCCTGCTCGCCTCGCAGTCCGCCACGGTGGACAAGCTCGTCGGCGGCAAGGTCGCCTGGGTCAAGGTCATCACGGTGACCAAGGACGCGGTGCTCGTCGATGTCGGCGAAAAAAACGAGGGCACGGTGCCGCTTGTCGAATTCGTGTCGGACCTGGTGGCACCCAAGGCGCCGGCCCCTCAGGCTGGTCAGCGCGTCCCCGTCATCAAGGTCGGAGGCCGCAACAAGGCCGGACACGTCGTCCTATCCCACGCCAAGGCGAAGATGGAGCTCGGCTGGGAGATGGCGACCAAGGCCCACGCGGAGAAGCAGCGCGTGCGCGGCATCGTGAAGTCGTCTGTCAAGGGCGGCTTCATCGTCGACGTGCAGGGCGTCTCGGCCTTTCTGCCGGCGTCGCTGGCGGACCTGCGCCCCGTGCGCCAGCCGGAGAAGATGATCGGGACCGGCGTGCGCTGCCTCGTCATTGAGGTCAACCAAAGCAAGCGCCAGCTGGTGCTCTCGCGCAAGGCCGTCCTCGAAGACGAGGCGGGCAAGCGCAAGGTCAAGATCATGGAGGAGCTGCGCGGCGGCGAAATCCGCATCGGCCGCATCGTGCGCGTGTCGGCCGACGGGCTCTTGATCGACATCGGCGGGCTCGAGGGAACCGTCCGCACCGTCGACATGGCTTGGGGCGCCGTCAAGCCCGGCGCGTTCGAGCGCGGACAGAAGCTCAAGGTCAAGGTCCTCTCCAAGCCCGAGAAGGCCGGAGACCCGGTCTATCTCGGCATTAAGCAGCTCTCGGCGAACCCGTCGGACGCGCTGCGCAAGAAATTCACGCCGAAGTCCACCGTGACCGGAAAGATCACGGAAGTCGGCGCCCATGGCGTGCGGTTCTCGGTGGATGCGAAGACGGTCGCCTTCGCGCCCGCCGCGGAGTGCGACGCCGACGTCGTCTACAAGCTCGGCGACACGGCCACCGGCATCGTCACCGGCATCGACTCGCACGCGTTCGAGGTGCGCGTCTCGCTGGTGCGCTTCAACGAGATCAAGGACCGCAAGCGCGTCGCGCAGTACCTGAAGGTGCTTCCGCCGCTCACGCTCGGTCAGATACTGTCACCGGAGGATGAGGGGTGATCAGCCGCGTTATCGATGGTGTCCGTCTGAAACAGGTCAAGAGCGTCTGGGTTCAGGCCGGCGGCTGGCTCAGCGCCCGGGCCGTGGCCGTCGCGGCCGCGGTCGCCATCGCCGCGTTGTTCGTCGCGTTGGTGCTGATGCTGCGCGAAAAGCCGCTTCCTCGCTTGCATTCGGATTTCCCGGTGCGGCCTCAGGTCGAATCGCAAATTTCGGCGGCGCAAGAGCGCCTCAAGGAGAACCCGCAGGACATCGCCGCGCTCGTTGAGCTCGGGACGCTGAAGTTCGAAAAGGGACGCGCGGCGTACGTCGAGGCGATCGGAGACTTGGAGGAGGCGCGCGATCTCGGCGCGCTGGATCCCCGCATCTTCTACTGCCTCGGGATCATGTACCAGGAAGAGGGTCTGTTCCCGTTCGCGCTGACCGAGTATAAGCGCTTCCTGCGCCACTATCCTGAAGACAAGGAAGTTCGGATGTTGACGGCGAAGCTGTACTACCGCATGGGCTTGTTCCACGAGGCCGTCGGTGAATACGAGCGCCTCAAGTTCTCCCATCCCTCCGACCCGCTCATTGAAGAGAACCTTGGCCTGAGCTTATGGGGCGGAAAGCTCATCGACCGCGCCGCGGGCTCCTTCGCCTTGCTCAAGGCCGTCGGCGGCGATTACGCGCGCCGAGCCGAGTTTTATCTCGGTCAGATCGCGCTTGAGGCGGGTCATTTCCAGGAAGCCTATGATCATTTCGTCGCGGTCGGCGTCGCCGCGCTGCCCGGCCTTGAGCCGAGCCGCGCTCCGACGGGCCTGGCCATGGCCGCCCAAAAGCTCGGCAAGTGGGAGGAGGCGCGCTTGGCCTGGGAATCGGCCCTACGGGCCGCGCCCGGCGACGCGAAGGCCACCGCGGCCCTGAAGGAGGCGACGAGGCGCGCCAACGCCGCCAAGAAAGCCGCCGAAGCCGCCGCCGAGAAGGCCCGGCGCGAAGCGGAGCGGGCGGCTGAGAAGGCCCGCAAGGAGCAGGAAAAGGCCGCGCACGCCGCCGCCGCCGCGGCGGCGAAGAAGAAGTGAAGCACCTGGCCGCACTCGCGCGCCGCTTCGGCACGCCGTTGTACGTGTACTCCGCCGACACCGTGCGCCGGCGCTACCGCGCTCTGCACGGCGCCTTCACACGGCCCGCCCTCGTTTGCTACGCGCTCAAGGCCAACTCGAGCCGTGCCGTCGCGGCCGTGCTCGCGCGTGAAGGCGCGGGCGCGGACATCGTTTCCGGCGGGGAGTTGCGGCGCGCGCTGAGCGCCGGTTTTAGACCCGAGCGCATCGTGTTCTCCGGCGTGGGCAAGACCGAGGAAGAGATGGCCGCGGGACTGCGCGTCGCAGTGAAAGCCTTCAACGTCGAGTCCTCTGAGGAGTTGGAGGCTCTGGCGCGCGTCGCGGGCCGTTTGAAAAAAACGGCCCCCGTCTCCATACGCCTGAACCCCGACATCAACGCGAAGACGCACCCGCACATCACGACGGGACGCGCGGAGAACAAATTCGGCGTGGAGACGGCGGAAGCCATGGCGCTGTACGGCCGCGCCAGCCGAGATCGCCGCCTGCGCGTTACGGGCGTCTCGTGCCACATCGGCTCGCAAATCACCTCCCTGAGGCCCTACAGACGCGCCGCGGCCGCCGTGGCGGGCCTTGCGGCCTCACTCAAGGCGCAAGGCATCCCGCTCGACTTCGCGGACCTGGGGGGAGGCCTGGGCATCACCTACGAGGACGAGACGCCGCTCGACCCGCGGGCCCTCGTAAAGACCCTGGAAGCGGCCTTTGCAGACCAGCCTGAACTTGAGATTCTCGTCGAGCCGGGGCGCTATCTCGTCGCCGACGCGGGACTGCTGCTCACAAAAGTCCTGTACCGCAAGCAAACCACGAAGCGCCGCTTCGTCATCGTCGACGCGGCCATGACGGATATGCCGCGGCCCGCGTTGTACGACGCCTGGCACCCCGTGGAGGCCGTCTCGTCCCGCCGAGGGAAAAAGATCATCGTGGATGTCGTGGGGCCCGTCTGCGAGTCGGGAGACTTCCTCGCGCGCCAAAGACGCTTGCCGCCCCTCGAGAGGGGGGACCTTCTCGCCGTGCTCAAGGCCGGCGCCTACGGCTTCGCCATGAGCAGCCAGTACAACTCGCGCCCGCGCGCCGCCGAAGTCATCGTGGACGGGGGGAAAGCGAGGCTGGCACGACGGCGGGAGACAGACAAGGATCTGACGAGGGGGGAACTCTAGAGTGGCGAGAAACAAAAACACCATCAGGAAGGATGCTCCCGTCTCGCCGCTGCCGACGGAAGCGCTGTCGCCCCGAGGCAAGCGCATCGTGTGGGCGGGGGGAGCGCTCGTGGTCGCCGGATTCGTGCTGCTGTCGTTCGCCGATCCGCTGGGCCGCAACCTTCCCGCCTTGGTCTCTCCCTTCCTGCTGATCGGCGGCTACGGCGCGATCGGCCTCGGTCTTTTCCTGCCTCCCCCACCTCCCGCCGCCTAAATTAAAAAACACCATCAAAGGGTTCGAGTTCCGGCAATTGAGCCCGGTCTTTCGGTGTTTTTACGGATAACGCAAACCGCCTCCCAAACGCGGGGTCTTTGATGGTTTTTTTATTTTGACCTTCAGCGACCGTTTTTTCCTTCCATAGTCTTTTCGGCGGCGTCCAGATCCGCCGAAAGTTGCCAACTTCCCAGCCGGTTTTTTCGCCGCCGTGCCCCTACCCCTTCCATGGTCTTTTCGGCCATGCCTGGATCCAGGAAAAGTTGGCAGTTTTTTTGGCTGCTGGACCCCAGGGTCTTTGATGGTGTTTTTGGCGGGCCCCCAACCGCGCTGAAAGTTGGCCGTTTATTGGCGGCGAAGCCGTACCCCGACCCCCTCCCTTTCATGGTCTTTTCGGCCTGTTCCGGCCCGAATCCGGCTGCCGAGCAGTTGCCAACTTTTCAGCCGGCTTTCGGCCGCGGATCCAGCTCGACCCGAAATGTTGCCAACTTCCTGGGAGGATGCCGACTGCTAATTTAGAATATCTCATAAACCGTGCCGTTTGGAGCGAAATGCCGTTGTCCGTACGAGGTAAATCGCGCGAAATTCGGTGTGATTATCGGAGCGGTTGAAGCGACCGCACCCCTTCTAGATGTAACATAATAAATATTATCAGCAGTAATGTAAACCAAGGGGCGGCTGGGATGGTCGGTTTGGATTCTATCCCCTCGGGAGCGCAGCGCGGCTGGTTTTGAGCCCGGCCGCGATCCGATCAGGGCCGTTTGCCCAGAACGGTCGCCGTCAGCTGTTCGGCCAGCAAAAGGGCCTTGATCTTGCCCGTGGCCGTGAGCTCATAGCGCCGGGACCGGCGCGAGCCGGAGGACAGCAGTTCGCCTTGGGAGATCGCGTCCTGGAGGGTGCGGTCCATGCGTCCAATCGGGTAGCCGGAGGCGCGCAGCCACTTGGCCAGCAAGGTCGCCGTGGGCTTGGGCTGGCTTAGGAGCCTCTCCGAGGCCATGAGGAGCACCAGGCAGGCGTCCTTGCCCGCCTTGTCGCCGCCCGAGATCTTGCCGCGCAAGGTCAGGCCGCCGCTCTTGGCCTCCACCACCGCGTTCCAGTCGACGCGCGGCTCGCGCCGCGGGCCCTCCGCCGCGGCGCCGGCGACCGGCGTCTGGCGCAGGACGAACTCCTCGCGCTCCGCGCGCACGAATTCCGCGTCGCCCTCGGCCTCGAGCTCGGCGCCATTGGGCAGCTTGAGCCGGACGCGGTGGGGGTTCATGGCCTTATTGTCGCATATGTCAGTTAAAAGGTCTACATGCTGTGGATATGTCGGGGATAACTCTTTAGACGACAATGATTCGTTCATATAAGGCAATAAAGTTGTCTTTAATAAATTATATACGTCATATAAGACAGAGTAAAGACATGTAAGTGTGAATGGCGTGGGGATAACTCCGGATAATCTCGTCGAGAAGTGCGCGTTACCGCCCGACGTTCCCCCTCCCCAGGCCGGTCTTGCCGGACTGCTGTTTTAAGGCCGTGAAATCCGGCGACAGAAACTGTTTTCGGAAACAGTCGGTGGGAAGCCGCGGCTCATTACTCTTAAAACGTCCGGAAATGCCTCAGGCGGGGCGTGGGATCCGGGAGTTCAGGAACCGGCAGTGTCGTACATAGGAGACCAGGACGGTCTCACCGGACACTCTGTAGACGATTCGCAGGTAGGCGACGACCGTGCTTCGGTAGCCGATTAGGGGGCTCGTCATTGCGCCGCCAAGTTCGGGGTAGTTCCGCAGGGACTGGAGGCGTTTTATGACCCTGGACAGAAGCGGATCCGTTATCTCCGCGAGGTCGGCCTTGGCCTGAGGCAGAAGAACAACATTCACCGCTTAGCCGCGCGCTCCTTCATGTAGGACTCCAGGCTCTGACCCTTGCCCGCCGCGCTCTCCCTTTCGGCGCGCTCAAGCCGTTTTTTCCAATCCGGGTAAGACATCTCGTCGAGCGTTGCCTGCATGCCCTCGTATTCGTCGCAGCTGACGAGCACGGCGGCGGGCTTGCCGCGCTGGGTGATGACCACGGGAAGGTCGGTGTCGCGCACTTGGTCCAGGGCGGCCGACCGAGCTATATGGCGGAGGGAGTGTCGCTTCCGAACGCCGTTAGAAGCGGCCGGAGACTTCGAAGGAGTACTTGCGGGCGATGGAGCGGCCCGCGTCCGTGAACTTGCCCGCGCGGAAGTAGGCCATGGTCGCCGCCAAGATCAGCTGGTCGCGGATGGGGTAGCGTACGCGCACGTCCCATTCGGTGCCCAAGGTCCGGGGGCCAGCGGAGATGCGCTCGGCCTGGTACAGGAAAAAGTCGATGTCGAGCGTGAGGCTCTTGTAGGCGGGCGGCGTGTAGCCGACTGCGAACACCACGAGGCCGGAGGCGCCGTTGCGCAGGCCGTTCTTGGTGGTCGTGGAGTAGTTCCCCCCGAACGCGTCGTACGCGGTCGCGGCGAACAGCTCCCCCAGGCCCACGCGCTCGAGGCCGTTGTGGCGGTGGCCGCGGCTTGGAAAAAACGCCTCGTCCGTGGTCGGCGTGCCCGGGTTGTCCCCGCTGCCGCGCGCAAGCGCGACGCGGGCGATGCCCTCGCCGGTCCGGAACAGGCGCTGCTTCCACTTCATGCGCACGACCTGGGCGTTGCCGTTGTAGGTGATGTGGTTGCCCGAGGGGTTGAGGCCGGTCGGGGTCGCGTGGCCCTTCTCAATCGCGGCCTCGCCGTCGAACACCAGCGGCCCGTAGCTGATCTGGTAGCGCAGGCTGGTGAAGCTGCGCACCGCTTTGGACACGAGGCAGCCGTTGGCCTGCGGGTTGCCCGCGTAGGCGCAGCCGTAGACGGTTTGTTGGGCGCGATCGCGTTCGAAGAGCTGGTTTAACTGCCAGACGCCCTCGCCGGGCACATCCACGGACAGTCCGGCGAGGTCGAGGCTGTTCGCTCCCGAGGTGTTCAGGGGGTTGCGGTCGTTGAAGATGAAGCCCTCGAGCTTCATCCCCCACCACGGCAGCTCCCCGCGGCCGGAAACGCCGGTCAGGCCCGCGCCGTCGTCATCAAGCAGCAGGCCGGAGCCCTGCCGGTAGCTTTGCCGGCCGAACGTCGCTTCCCACGGGTAGCCCCAGAGCCGGTGCACCTTCAGGTAGGCGTTCTCGATAAAGGGCGTGAGATCCGCGTTGGGATAGTAGGAGGCGACGCGATCGAAAGGCGAGGCGACGGAGGAAGTCGAGCCGGACACGCCGATGGCGCGCAGGACGATGCCCAAGTCCATCGCGACGTCTTCCCCCCCGCGCGTCTCAAGAGGGATCTTGCGCACGGCGATGCCCAGGCGCGCGTCGTTGGTGATGAAGGAGTGGTTGTTCTTGTCGGCCGTGTTGTAGTGGAGGTTGGTGTAGGACGCCGCCTTCATTTTATATGCGGCGGTGACGTCCAGGCTCGCCGCGTGAGCGGAGCCGGAGGCGATAAGGATCGCGAGAGCGAGCGGTCGCATCGATCGAAATCCTAGCAAAATCCTACCGGCGTATGAGCGCGAGGCGGTCGAGGACGCGGCGCGTCCGGCAGGCTCCTTCCAGCATCGTCTCGTCCAAGCGGCCGGCCTGTATCCGGAGAAGCTCTTTCGCGTCGTCGTAGTCGAGCCCTCCGCCGGCTTGGAGTTTCATCAGGATGTCGAGCACGGCATCTTCTTCATTGGTCGGGACGACTCGGATAAGGCCCGCGATGGGGTGCGAGGCGGGGATGATCGCCAGCCAGTCCAGGTCGCGTGTCGCCCGAACGCGGCCCCAGGCGATGACGGCCCAGCCTCCGATCAGGCCATGAGGGATTCCAAGAGCTTCCAGCGATTCATGGGAGGCGCGCAGGCGTTCGAGCGGATCGGGCCGCGGCTTCATCCGCGGCGGGCCGGGGCGCTGCGCCACACGCGCAGGGCTTGCGAACGGCTGAAGCCGCGCGCGGACATTCCGGCCATGAAGAGCGTCCGGGCGGCGGCCGTCTGGGCGGCCCCAATCTCCATTCGGCGTCGCGGACTGAGCGCCGCGTCGCGGGCGCGCAGGAGCCGGCGCTTCTCCGATCTCAGGTGTGGGCGTTTCCTCACACTTTGATTGTAACGCGGCATTCCATCCCTGTTAATAGCCCCGCAAAAAAGAACCCCCCGGCCGTTTAGGCCGGGGGGTCTTTTGCGGTTCTTAGGAAGTGATCCTTAGAACTTGATCGAGACGTCGCCGGCCAGCATGACGACCGGGTTGAGCGCCGCGCCGGGAGCCTTGAGGTCCGCGACGTGCGCGCCGGGCCTGAACGTGCCCGCCGTGGCCTTGAGGGACACGTTCTCGGAGTGCTTCCACTCGCCCGTCACATCGATTTCCGAGCCGATGTTGCGGGACGTCTTGCTGCCGCCGACATTCGGCGCCACGCGATGGAACGCGTAGCGGTAGAACGCCAGACCGGCCGTCAGCTTGCTGACCGCGCTCGGAGTGACCTTGACGCCGGCCCCGTAGATGATGCGGTTAGACAGGCCGTTGGACGCGCCGGAGAACGCGGTCGCGCCGCCGCCGGCAGCGCCGAGGACGAGGGCCGCGCCGTTGTCGAACCGGCCGTAGATCCCACCCGGACGATAGTCGGTGGCGATCGACGTGAACGTGTTGTTGCCATTGGAGTTGAAGTTGCTGTCGCCCGTGCCGAGACCGTACTCGCCCCAGGGATTGATCGCGCCGACGCCGCCCATGTCGAGCTTGTAGCCCGCCTTGGCCTGGATCGCATAACCCTTGTAGTTCGCAAACGACGGGTCGAGAGCCCCGTTCGTGGTCTGGCCCGAGCGGTTCTCGCCGAAGTTCTTCGCGAGCTCGAGGCTGGCGGACAGTCCGCCGGTCGTGACCTTCGCCTTCACGCCGGCAACCCACAGGTTGTCGTTCTTGCCCGCCTGGGAGCCGAGGGCGCCCACGCGGTGCGTGACCTGGTTGTAGACGTAGAGGCTCGGCTTGACCATCTCATGCATCTTGCAGGAGACGGTAACGCCGCGCAGGTCGGTGTCCGCAGGGTTGAGGCCCGCGGTTCCGCCAGCGGTCTTGCCGGCGATGCCGGTGACCGACATATGCTCGCCGTTCCAGTCAGCGCGGAAGATATCCAGGGCCTGAATCGTCAGGCCGTAGTTGTCGCGCGGGCCGTAATAGACAACGAGGTCGCCCTCTTCGCCGTAGAACTGGCGGCCAGCCGTCACATCGAGAAGGCCCATGACCTTGTCAATCTTGACGTTGGCTTCCTGAACGAACACCGCCGACTGGACGGCGTTCAGATCCTGCGAGCCGGTGCCGTATGCCCGAGCGGACGCGGCGTTGTTAGACGCGCCCTTCGAGAGGGTGATGCGCGAGTGCACATCATCCAGGATGTCCCAGTCCAACTTGACGATCACGCGGGTCGTCGCCGCGCCGATGCGGTCGTTGTTCGTCGGAGCGACACCGGGCACAGCCTGACGCGTCACGAAGTCCGACTCGTTGCGGGCGGAGGTCGTCTGGATGTCCAGATTACCGCTCACCTTGAGGTTCTTCAACAGCTCAGCATTCGCACCGGCCGGCACGAACATGGCCAGGGCTAACGTCGTTCCTAGGAGCTTTTTCATTGCTCTTTTATCCTCTCTTGTTTGTATCGTAAGCCCCGTTTCAGCGGGGATACTCACTTCATACCCCGCTTTTGACGGGGCCTACGTACGACAGGAGCGCCAGTTCTTTGCGGCTCCTCACGAACGCTGCGGACCGAATCTAGCAAAGGTGTTTTGGCTTTGTCAACAGTTTGTTGCACGATTGACAAGTTCGTGTCCGGCACCGTATTATCCACCCATTATCATCAAGTGTCATTTGGTAGGCGGTTGAAGCCGGGAGTTAGCGCGCGCCGCCCAGGGCGTGTCCGGGTACTGGAGCGAGATCTTCTGCCAGGTGGAGCGCGCGGCGTCGGCCGAACCGGCCGCCAGCTGGCAGCGCGCCATCGCCTCCTGCACCTGCGGGCCGAGGAAATGGTCGGCGTTGGTGTCCAGGAAGGACTGCGCGGCGGCGACGCAGTCGGCGGGCTTGCCCGCGGCCTCCAATGCGGAGACCTTCTCGGCCAAAGCGAAGGGCTTGAGCGGCTCGGGCGCGGCTTCAGCCGCGCGCGTGAAGGAGGCCAGGGCCGCGTCGTGCTCTCCTACGGCCTGCTTCAGCGAGCCCTGCATCAGGCCGGCGAGGCCGGCGGCGGCGGGGCTGGCGTTTTGCGAGGACACTTCGGTGAGCGCTGCCATTGCTTCAGATGGCCGTCCATAATAGGAATAGGCTTCGGCCATCGACAGTTTGTCCCAGGCCTCGTTCTCGCTGGCGTTGCGCGAATAGACGAAAAAGCCCAATAGCGCGCCCAGAGCGGCTAAGCCGCCGAGCGCCAGTCCGACCTCTTTGCGGCGCTGCAAAGCCAACTCGAAGCCCCGGGCAAAGAAATTGCGGACCTCGTCCTGCTTGGAGGCTTGCGTGCTGGCCCAGTGTTTGTCGGTGGACATGACGATGTTGTTCCTCATAAAGCGCTTGCCCCGAGAGGGAATCGAACCCCCATCTTCTCCTTAGGACGGAGTAGCTCTAGCATAAGTAACTTTATAACTAGGGTCTGCTAGAACCCCGCCCAGGGGTATATTCTGCAATATTTCCAGTTCTTTTTCCCCAAGCCGTTCCATGATGCCCAAACGGCTCCGAGGAAAGTCCTTCAACATCCCCTTGCCGGGCAGCGAGAACTCATGCTTCAACTCGCCGTCGAGCGGGAAGGAGAAAGAGACCTCCGCCTTCTCGTTAAAGACCACGACCTGGCTGACGAGCGGCTCGACAATCGCACGAAGATCCTCGAACGATGCGCTGAGGACCTGCCGCGCGAATCGCGCCAGACGTTCTTCCAACTCCGCGCGATTGAAGTCGCCACCTTGCCGCGAGAGCTGGAAATCCAGGGCCATTATATCTTTTTGTATCGCTTCGGTCTGCTGCCGGTTCGATTCGTTGCGCGCCTTGAGCTGCTCAAGCGAGATGGCCCCTGCCTCATACGCCCGCAGGAGCTTGTCCTCCGCGCTGAGGGCGTGGTGGAGCTGCGCCTCAAGCCGCTTGCGCTGCTCCGGCAGCTCTCCTTGGAGCGCGACCAGGTGTTTCTGAATGCCGTCCAGAATCTCGGCCCCGTGCTCCACGAGAGCGCTGAGCACTCCAAGGATTACTCCTTCCAGCTCCCAGTTCGGGACGTTGCGAAGCGCCTTGCATGGAACGCCGCGATGGCGGCCGTAGCAATGGTAGTAGCGGAGGACCTTGCCTTTCGTGCCGTCCTTCCTTATGTCATACGAGGTCGAGCAGTTGACGGCGCTGCCGCAGTAGCCGCACCGAACCCGGCCGCGCCCGGTCAAAAGCAGTGACGGTGTTCGCCGGCCGGGCGGACGGACTCGGAACTGCTGAGCGGCGTTCCAAGTCTCCTGGTCCACGATGGGTTCGCTCGCGGCCTGGATCAGCTTGCCGTCATATCTGGTCAAGCCGGCATAGATCGGGTTCTGTAGCATCCTGAAAACGGTGCTCGACACCCAATATCCGCCTCTGGCCGTGGGCCAGCCCCGGTTTCGCGCCATCTTCACGATTTCGTCGATGCCCTTTTTATTGACGACCCGTTCGTGAAAGATCGTTCGGACAATCTGCGCCTTCTCGGGATTGGGGACGAGTCGCTTCTTCGCCAGGTCGTAATCGAAGCCGAGTGGTGCGCTGCCGCTCAGGTAGCGGCCCTTGCTCTTGGCCATCTGCTGGCCCTCGCGGATTCTCTTCGTAAGCGTTCTGATCTCGACCGCCGAGAAGCCCCCCTCCATCAGGGCCATGAACCAGGAGGCCGTATCGGTGGGATCGAGCAGGCGCTCGGGCGTCGCGATCTTGACGCCCATCTTGGCGCAGAGGTTCAGGAAATTGAGCGAGTCCTCCATCGAGCGGTCGCGGGAGAGTCGCGAGAACTCGATGCAGAGGACGACGTTGATCCGGCCGGCCGCGATGTCCGATAGCATTCGCACCATCTCGCGGCGCGTCTCGACCGTCGAGCCAGAGATGATGCCGTCATCGTAAATCTCCGGGACCCATCCTTGCGCGCGGGCGTAGGTGGGCAGCTTCGTCCGCTGGAGTTCCAGGCGGAACGCCTCCTGCCCCTTGTCCTGCCGCGACTTACGGATGTAGATGCCCGCTCGAATCATCGGTTCAGAGTGCTCCCTGCTTCATCAACCACTTACGTTCGAGGTCGTCCGGAAGTTCCATCTTCCCGTCGTCCCAAACGATTTTGCGAAAGACAATCCAAGGGCTTTGAGTCCCATAGGCTATCGCGCCCAAAAGCCAAAGCGGATCGCCCGCCGGGACCCTGCGTTTCTTAAGAAGCGTCCCATAGGGATGGTTAGGAGGGATCATGCAGTGCTGAAGTATCCCGCTGGTCCATTCCTTGAAATCAGCGCCCTGGTCCTTGCAAGAAGCCCTGATGCGTTCGGCCGCATGAAGAGGCGTGACGCCGTTGAGCGTCTCAGGAGCGTTCGTTTTCCCGGTGTGGTACTGAATCAGATTAAGGATATCGACCTTTGGCATTAGTCTCCGCGCACCATGACGTGGCCGAAATACTGTTCGCCTTGCGCCCTGATCTGCTGAGACGCCACGAGCGGCAGCATGCCCTCGGGTAGGATTTCCACCCGTGCTCCAAGCCCCTTCGCCATCCGTTCCAACGTGCTCGCCCTGGGATTGGAGTTCGCATTCTCAATCCGCGCGACCTCCGGCTGAACGACCTTGGTCTTCTTGGCGAGCGCCATCTGCGATAAGCCGCGGAAGTTGCGGAGCACGCGGAGCTGGGTCGAGACCGGAAGCTTCATCACTTGTCCCAGAAACAGAGATTTAAACTGATCGTCCTCCTCCATGCTCTCGCGGAGGAACTTATCCAGGCCGCTTTCCTTCCGCTTGCCAACGCTCATGACAATACCTCCTTCGCCCTTTTCCGGATGATCTCCAAATCGTTGCGCGGGATCTTCCGGGACTTCTTCTCCAAGTGGTGCAGGAGCCAGATGACCCCGCGCGTCACGCAGACGTAAATCCGATACTGAGTCCCTTCGATCTTCCGGCGCAGCTCCCATACCGAGCCCGGAATTCCAACGACGCGCTTGAGATCGACCTTGCGCGAGGCCAAGCCCTCGATCTGCAAGAGGTGCAGGTCGAGGCCGAGCTGGGTCGCGACCTCCTTGCGATACGGGTCCTGTTTCAGCCCCCGAAGGTACTCGCGGACCGGCCCGTCGTCTCCGGCCGGGTAGAATTCAACGCGAAGCAGCTCGGGTTCCTTTTTATTATAACACATAGTGTATATAAGTCAAGACCTATTGAAGTATGTCCGTCCTGGCCGGCCCTCCGTCCAAGCGCACGTCCGGCAAGGACGGCGAGGCCGCCGGTTTTGCAAGAACGCTCTGCAGGAGAGCGCCGCAGAAGCGCGCGAATGCCGCCCGCTCGTCCGGCGCGAAGCGCTCGACGCTGGGGCGGTACCTGTGCCGGCCGTGGGCCAGGCAGATTCTCATCTCCCCCCTCCTCAAAACACCTCGTTCCACTGACGCCAGCGGGACACCACGTCGCGGTAGACGTGCTCCGCGATCAGCTCCCGCAGCGTGTCCGCGTCCGCGAGCCGGTGAAAGGGGATCGGATGCTCGAAGACGAAGTCGAGGCAAGCGTTCACGATATCGCTGCTGGTCAAGGACCGGCGGCCCTCGTGGATGCGCTGCTTGTTGAAATTGCGCCGGATGGCATCCATCCTGTCGATATGGTCGGCGCGCAGAAGCAGCTTCTCGTGCTTGTTGGAGTAAAGCTCCGAGAACGACCGCGCGGGCTCGGGGATGGCATCCTGAACATTGCGCGCCGCCCGTTCCGTGTTCACGGGCTCGACCGGCTGGAGCTTGGAAAGGAGATACTCCGGGAGATACTGTTCGCGGCCGCGCAGGATTTCCAGTTTCAAGCTCAATACTCCAGGCGCTGGTTTACGTAGATTCGCAGGCCGGTGTCCGCGTCCACGGTGATGCTGGTCGTCACCTGCTGCTTCTGAATGTCGAGTTCCTTTAGGGCTTCTTGGGAAATTCCTTGCGTCGCTTGCGACGTGATCGGGCTCACTCCCGTGATGTCGAGCGCCGCTTGGGTTCCCGAAACTACGGACCGCAGGACGGTGTTGGCGACGGCCGAATCCTTGAAGGTCTCGACCTTCCCGCGAAGGCCCGCCGACCCGTCCAGCGAGAGCGCGATCCCCGACAGCTTGATCTCGTCGCCCTCGGGGAAGACCATCGTGTGCCAGGCGACGAGCACGCGGTCGTGGCTTTGCTGCACGGACACCGTCCCGATGATGCGCGTGTCCGCCGGCACCACGACCCGCTTGAGGTAGCTGATGTTCCGTTCCACGATGGCCACCGCCGGCGTCTCGACGTTGTAGGAGAAGATCATGTTCTCCAACCGCGCCGGGAACGAGAATCCTGTCGGCAGGAAGTAGTTGAGCTTCGAGGGCGTCTTCTGGGTGACCCCCTGCCACTCGACGTCTCCGCCCTTGGCCTTCGTGGTCCGATCAACGGCCGCCGCGGCGCGCCTCTCCTCGGCCCTCGCGGGTCGGGAGAGGCACGCCAAGACCAACAACGCCATTGCCAGTGTTCTCATGGATCGCTCAGCACAGCTCATAGAGCTGGATGAAACGGAACATCGCCTTGCGATAGATCGCCCGAGCCATGACCTCGCGGATCTGCTCCGCCCCCTCAAGGCCCGTAAGGCACAGCGGATGCTCGAAGACGAAGTCGAGCGCGGCCGTGACGATGTCCGAAACGCTGATCGGAAACTCCCCCTCGGGCCGAGTCTTGTTGAACTCGTTGACCAGGCGGATCAGCTCCGGGAAATGCTCGGTCCGCAGGACGAACTTGTAGTCCTTGGTCGTGAAGGTGCCGAGCCACGGCTTCTTGAACTCGTAGCGCAGGAACGGATGGGACTCCCCGGTTCCCGCCATCTCGGGGCGCGGCGCCGGCGCGGTCGCGATCGGCCTCGACTCCTCCTCGATGGGAACGCCCTCGTTGTCCAGCCGTGGAAACCTCCGCTCGGCGCTTTGGCGGCTGAGTCTTTCCAGTATCGCCGCGCTCGGCGGCGCGGGTTTTGCGAACGCTTCCGGCTTGTGCGTCAACGGCGTCAGTGTCGTTTGCATGGTTTTAGAAGGGATAGCGGACGGACACTTGAAGACTCCGGCCGTTCTCCCGATCCTCCTTGAGTGCGAGTTTGACCTGCGCGCCCGGACGGGCGTCGAACAGCACGAAGCCCTCCCGGGTTCTTTCGGGCTCAACCAGGAGCCTGAAATAGGGTTTGATGGTCGTCAGCTCCAAGCCGTCATAGACGTCGAGCGTCTTGATGAAGAAGTCGGCCTCGGACTGATTGCTCACGGCGACCTTCACGATGAAATGGCCCTGCCAGCGGCATAGGCTTTGCAACCGGACGAGGACGCCGCCCGCCGACGACTTGGCGTCAAGCGGGAATTTCGAGTCGCAGCCCTCGAAGGCGTCCCGGATCACGTCCGCCGTGTAGTTGTCAGGCGACACGATGGCCGGCGCGGCCGGAGAAACCGGCTGAGGGATGCCCTCGATCGGCGAGGGCGTGTTCCGCGCCGCATCAATCGGCTCCGGAACCGTGGGACCTGACGAGTGCTTGGCTGCGGTGAGCCGCCCATGTTTTGCCTTCTTGACGGAGATCGCTTTCTTGCGTCCAGCGTGACGGCTATCCGAGGCTGAACTCAGCGCCGGAAAGGTCGAGGCTTCGTCTCGCCGCGCCGGGGTCTCGCTCGGGTCTAGCGCAATGTCCGCTCTCTTGCCGGCCGCGGGCTGCGGCGGTCCGAAAGGCGCGACCAGCCCTTGAAGGGCCTTGTACGTCGTTCTGTTCAGTCGTTCGCTCCCGAGCGGCAGCCAGAAGGCCGCGCAAAGGATCATGGTCGCGACGGCGACAATCCACGGAGCGCTATTTCGCAAGGGTGTTCTCGTACACGCTTTCGTGGAAGTCCTTGACCAGCACGCCGTAGGGCGATGCCTCGGAACGCGGCACCTTTCGCAGGATGATGTCATCCTCGAAGACCACGCGCCCCGTCTTGCCTTCCGGCTTGAAGGAGTCCACCTGTCGGTTGCCCAGCACTTTGCATTCGAGGACTTCCGGCGTATCCCGGATGATCTTCAAGTCGGTCAGCGTCACCGTGACGCGGCTCTGGTTCGACTTGAGATCATCGACGGTGCCGTCGCGCTTGAGCATGTCGTTGGCCTTCGACTGGAAGTCCGGCGACATCATGGTGAAAGCGAGCCGCAGGTCCGAATCGTAGGTGTAGACGTTCAGGCCCAGGAAGAACCGCTCGAAGAGGGACAAGAAGTTCTTGATCTCCGCCTCGCCGACTGGCGGCTGGCCGCCGGAATCGGCGACGGCCTGGGCCATGCCGGAGTCCGTGACCCGGATGACCACCGGCGGCCGGTACAGAAGAGCGCGCACCATGATGAGACAGAGGATCGCGACGGTGATGGAGAACCACACCGCGACCCAGAGCGCCCTGTTGGCGCTCTCAAGGCCGCCCCATACTTCGTAGTAAGCCGGCTGACCGAGCGGCAGGGCGGCCGGCGTCTGCGGAGCTTGAGCGCTTGCGGCCTCACGCTTTCGGAATAGACGCGCAAGCAGGCTCATGCCTTCTTTCCCCCCTTCGCCGCGTCATCGACCGGCTTGCGCTGCCCGAACAGACGCTCATAAGTGCGGGTCATGGTCGCCGGGACGGGATGGTGGAAGAGGCTCTTCTGCTCATGAAGCGGTGCCCGCAGGTATTTCTGGACCTCCTGGCTGCTGAACTTTCCCGTGGAGAACGTCTTCGCTATCGAGACCGTCTGGATCGTAGCCAACGCCGCTTCGCCGAATGCAGCCAGATTCTCGCCAGAGAGCAGGCGAGCGGCGACGATGGGTGTGCCAAGGACCAGGAGGATGAACGTCACGTTCACGGCGAGCATGCCGAGGTAATCGTCCGCCGCCCCCGCGCCGGCGTTGGCTGCGATGGGACCCAGCGTGAGCCAGACCCGCATCACGAGCCGGAGGAAGAAGCTCCAGAGGGCCACCTGGAAGCTGTTGGCAAGCCACCCGCGCGTGACTTGGCTGGTCTTCTCGTTCACCCCACAGACGATGGCGATCGGCCCGAAGGCGAAGAGCAGGCTCAGGAAGCAGCCCTGAAGCATCACGATCACGTCCCTCACGAGCACCGCGACCAGCGTCGAGAGAAAGAGAATGATCTGCTGGATCGATGTGACCGAGTGGAACAAAATCGAGAGGGTCGGATAGGTCGAGTCGCTGCCCTTGAGGGTCTGCGTGAGGAAGTTGCCCCAGTCCTGCTCGCTCAAGACCGCGAACGACATGATCTGGGAGACTTTGAGGATGAAGTAGAAGAGGCGCTGATAGCAGAGCAGGCAGACGACGACCGTGAAGACCCGCGCGAACATGCCGGTATAGCTCGGCATCTCTTTCGCCTTTAGGCTCCTGACATTCATTTCCACGATGGTGAACGGGATGATGAAGGCCAGAAGGGGCACTGAGATCGCCTTGACCACGGTTGCCAGGCCCGAGAGCCGGTCCGGGATCACGGTCACGTCGAGAAGAAGGCTAGTCGTCATTGCGGGTTCTCCTGCGGCGGCTCGCGCACGGCTTCGGGGGCCACGCGTTGGACGCTTTTGCGGACGGTTTCGATCAGCGTCTGCTCGGCCTGCTGGCGCCGCGTGTCGTTGGCGAGCTGCATGGTTTGAACCTCGATTATCCGCAGGTTGTCCTCGTGGATGACCGAAAGGTACTGGAGCTGGAGCCCCTGCGCCTTGACCGCCATGTTGGCCGCGTCCTTGGGCGATAGGCCATCGGCGTTTCGGGCGATGTCCGCGCCGATCTTGCGGTTGTTGATGAGGTTGGCCATCTCGTCGCCGGCGTACTTCATGTTGTTGGCGACGCCGCGGTCGATGGTCTGGAAGAACTGGTCCACCTTGGTGTCCGTTTTGTAGGTATTCAGGAAGTCCCGGTCCACGTTGCCCCGCAAAGTGTCGAGCTCCTGAAGCTCGGCCACCTTGAGTTGCTGGGCCACGTTGTAGAGGATGCCTCGGCCTTGGTTGAGCCGTTTGAACTCGGTGTAGTAGCGCACCGAAGCGTCGTAGTTTTGCTTGAGGAGCTGAATCTCTTCGATGACCTTGAGCTTCATGAACGCCTGGTAAGCCGCGTCCTGGGCGTATTTGACGCCGCTGACGAACGTGTCCACGATAATCGCGTGGGCCGGGACTTCGGCCAGAAGCATTAACGCCAAAGTAAAAGCCGCGAGCCTTTTCATTTCGCCTCCGAAAGCTTGAGCAGAAGATCAATCTCCGAGATACCGGGATTCTCGGCGCGGACGCCGTCCTCCGTCACCCGGTCCTTGGCGTCCGTCGTGCAAATCCAGTAATCGAGCGGGCAAGGCTCGATGCGCGCCACGAGCGAGTTGCTCCCGAACTTCACGAAGAGGTCCGAGAACACCCCGGGCTTGGACTGGAGCTGCTTGACCGCCTCGATCTCGTTGGGGTTGAGGTCGAACTGGGCGAGCAGCTCGTGGCCCTTGGTGAGCTTCAGGACGTACTTGATGTAGCTGTTGATGATGATGGCCTTGGCGGCCTTGGTCTCCAGGAAGTCGGCCGGCGACTGGGAAATCGAGAAGACCGCGCCGTTAAACTTGCGAGCCGTGCGGTAAAGGTTCTCGATCAACTCCGCGCCCACGTCGTCGTTGAAGAACTTCCAGCCCTCGTCGATGGCGATGATCTTCTTGAGCTTGCGATTGAGGAGTTTCCCCCAAATGATCGAGCGGATCACGAAGAAGTAGACCCCCTGAAGGTCAGGGTGATTCTCAAGGTTCTGGAGGTCGAAGACGACCATCCGGTTCCCGATGTCGAGGGCTCCGGGCCGATTGAACAGCCGACCGTACATTCCGTTGGTCCAGAGTTCCAGGGCGTCGTAAAATGTTTTAGCCTGCGGATGCTCCTTGGAAAGTCCCAACAAGCCCTCGCGGATATCCGACAGGAGCACCTCCTGCTTCGTCGCGTAAGCCGCCTTGATTGCTTTCTCAAGGAAGCCTTTCTGGTAGACCGTGACCCCGGCTCCGTTCTCGACGCACATGCGCGAGATGAGCAGCGATAGGTAGGCGACCGCGTCGTCGTCGAACTGCCCGCCCGGCGCGATCTGGTCGCGCACCGGGAACGGGTTGAAGCCGAACTCCTCCGACAGGCTGACCTCCAGGTACGCGCCGCCGAAGGAGCGCGCGAGCTTGCGGTAGGAGCCGCCGATGTCGATCACGACGACGTGGTTGTCGTTCGACTCGACCATGAAGTTGCTCAGGATGTAATTGGTCGTGAAGCTCTTTCCCGAGCCCGTGGTTCCGAGGATGAGCCCGTGCTTGGCCGGCAGTTCCTCGTCGAAGGGGTCCAGACCCACCAGCTCCCCCAGAGGCGTCTCGACCAGCATCTTCTTCTGCCGGCTGCCGCGCCAGGTGCCCGTGAGCGGCAGGAATCCCGCGAGGGCGTTGGTCTGGACGTAGAACTTTCGGTCGTTCAACTCGCCGTGGCCCGGCAGGGACTGAAGGTAGAGCCGGAAGTGGTTCATGTCGTCGGAGGCGGTCTCGGCCGAAGCGAAATCATGGAAGGCCCCCATGACCGGATTGGTTTTGTCTTTGAGTTCCCCGAGGCTGTCCGCCCTCACCAGGACGGAGAGGCCAAAGCGGAAAAGCCGCTGGGCCGAGGCCCGAAGCTCCGTGATAAGCTCGTCGAGTTCCAGGTGCTTCTGCTCGGCCTCGTAGTTCTTCGTCCAGGCCGAGAAGGCCAGCGCGCGCGTGATGTTGTTCTTGAGCTTGAGCCCATTGATCGCCTTCTCCGTGTCGAGCGAATGGATCGTCAGGCACAGGTCCGCGTCGGGCCAGAGCGCGTTCAAAAGCTTCTGCGTATACCCCAGGTGCGAGACTTCGGGAAGCCGCAGGAGCGAAAGACCCTTGAAATAGGCGGAGTTGACCTGGACGTGGTCGAACTCCTCCCGCAGCGGGTAAAACGCGGCCTGCTCCCGCAGGGTTCGCAGAGGCGAAAGGCTCTTGATTGGCATCCCGTGCGGCCGGCCCGGATTCAGATGGTCGAAAACGAGGTCCAGGACTTCCTGCGCGGGGAGCTTCCTGAACCGCAGCCCCATGCTGTGAAGCCGCTCCGAGACCGTCTGCTCGACCGCCGTGTGCTCCTTGAGGCGAGCCTCGTGGAAATCCTTCGTCACTTCCCGCCAAGGCCGGTTGAAGGTCGGGAGGATATAGCTCAAGGGGGCCTTGCGCCCTTGCGGGTGGCTGGTGACGAAGAGAAAGAAACGGCGGCTCTGGACGAACTTGCCCTCGATGAAGGAGCATTTCCGCTCGACGATGGTCCGCGAGAACTCGCTCGGGTTCTGGCTCAGGATCGTCCGCTTGTGCTCGCGGATCGCGGCGGCGTCGCCCTTCCTGACGCGGACGAGGAATTGGAGCGTCACGTCCGGCGGGAGGGCATTCAGGAGCGAACGGCTCTGTGCCGAGAAGAGGTCCTGACGCCCCGGGTCCATCAGGAAGACGTTGCCGCAGTCGAGCTCGTAAACGGACGAGTAATCGAGATTGACGCCGACCAGCACGTCGCCGGCGAGGCTCCAGAGATTCAGGAACTGCGCCAAAGGCGGCACACGCGGCCCGTGGATGGCCGACCTCGCGCGCGTAAGTCCCAGTTCGATTCCGTTCATTTCTGTCCCAGAGGCTTGAGCGCCTCGCACTCCGAGAAGGCCGGTGCCCGCTTGAACCGGCTCATCAGCACGTAACGCGAGAGGACGAGCATGTAGCCGTCTGGTCTTCCGCGCTTGAGGGTTCGCAATCCGAAATACACCAACACGAGCAGGAGGCCGTTCGTGAACAGCCCTTCGCGGTTGACGAGGAAGGCCATGAAGAAGGTCAATAGCAGGATGCAGCCGTCGACCAGCTCAAGGCCGAGGAATTTATCGACGGCATTCACGTTTCGGTACACTCGGATCGCCTCCATGGTTTTCAAATCGTGCCCCGCCCCGCGCGCAGAAAGCGCGGGGCGGGGCTTCTCTTCAGCTCGGCAGCAGCTCCTTCTGCGCCGGCTGCGGCGCGGCTTGCGAGGGCTTGCGCCAGTCCAGAACATCCAGGGTCTCGGCCTTCAGCTCCCACCGGTATTGCTTTCCCTCGACCTCATGGGTCTTGATCCTTCCCGTCACGCGCATGCCCGTGCCCTTGCCGGCCTTACTCACCTGGTCGGCCAGGGCGTCCCAGAGCACGACCGGGATGAAGTCCGTCTCCTTCACCCAGTTGTTCCCTGAGTCCTTGTAGCCGCGGTTGACGGCCAACACCAGGCGGGCCAGCTTGTAGGGGCTCCCCTTGGCGGTCGTGCCCTCCTTGAACTTCGCGGGGTTGACCATCCTGCCGACCACGCGCACCTCGTTCTCCTCGGGCAACCGTCGGCCTGCGTGGCTGCCCGCGTCCAGCGGCTCCGAGCCCGTCTCGCTTCCCTCTTCCATGCGTTTCATCCTCCTTTGCAGGTCCGCCAGGTATGGCCCGGCGAGATCCCCTATCCGCGTGAAGCCCTGAGCGGTCCTCAGCATCAGAAACCGCCGGCCATGCGCTTCAGGAGCGCCACGACGGCCTGGGACAGGAAGATCAGCGCCCCGCCCCCGATCACGTAGCCGCCCTTGCGCATCGCGTCCTGGTCGCCCATCGCCAGGCTGATGCCGACCATGATGACGCCGATCACGAAGATTCCCGGCCCCAGGATCGTCACCATCCAGTTGGCGGACTGGTCCAGGAAGCTGCTCAGCGCCCCTTCGTTTCCGTAGCTGGCCCACGCCGGGGCCGTCAGCGCCATGACCCCGGCTCCCGCCAGCATCGTTCTCATCGTCTTTCGCATTCGTCATTCCTCCTTTTGCAGTTGGTCCTCGATCAGGCTCCCGCGCGCCATCGCGTCTTCCAGCGCGGCCGCCTCGGCGTCCGCAGGATCGCGGCGAAGAATCTCTTCAAGGAGATCCTTCGCGCCGTCCGGGTTCCGGTTGGCATACTGGACGGCCGCGAGATAATAGAGGCGGCGCAGGTAGAGCTTCTCCTTGAGCCGCAGCGACACGCGCGAGAGCGCGACGGTTCTGTCCGCGTCGGCGCGCGCGGCGACCGCCGGATCATCAGGGAAGGCGCGCCGGAGCGCGAGGAGCGCTCGATAAGCCTTGTCCGGCGCGTGCAGGCGCTCCGCATCGGTGGCGTTGCCGTCGAGTTGCGCGCGAAGCGCCTGCGCCTCGCCCGCGACCTGACCCTTGAGCTGCGCGACGGCCGCGGCCGTCGAGCTGGACGCCGAGACCTCCAAATTCGAGACGAGCGCGACGGCGTCGGAAGCCAGTCCCTGGGCGCTGAAGCGTTGGATCTCCTGGCGGCGCGCCTCAAGGAGCGCGGTTGAAGCCGAGGTCAATTCCGCCGGCTGCATCCGAGTCATGACGCGGCGGAGAATCTCCACGAGTTCGGGCCGGTCCGGCGACTTGAGGTCCAAGAGCCTCGCGATGGCCTTGTAGGCCTGAACCTCGCTCCCGGCCGCCATGCCCTTGTCTTTGTTATCCGACTGGTCGCGCAGCTTCTGCCGCCGTGCTACCTCCAGAGCCCGCCTGTAGAACGCCGCCTTCTCTTTGCTTTCGGGGTCCAACAGCCAGGCCAGGCGCAGAGGCTCCAGCGACTCCGCGTACTTGAGGTCCTTGAAGGCCTTCTGCCCGCGAAGGGAATGCTCCTCCGACAGGCTTTGGGCGCGCGCCAGGGCCTTCGCGTAGTCGTCGTCAACCTCCTGAGGCGCCGGCGCAAGCGACGCGTTCTTCGACTCAAGGAATCGGTACGACACAGTAAAGCGGTGGTTCATGGAGAGCGGTTTGTTCTCCAAGGCGTAGTCCAGGGTGAACCGGCCGTCTCCGGTGTGAAGCCCGAAGCCGGCCGACAGGCCGTTGTCATAGCCCGCGCGAAAGACCAGAAGGTTCTCCCACGAGTAGCTGAAGCCGAGGCCTGGATTTAGCGCCGGATCGCCCGATGCCTTGCGGAACGAAAGCGATAGGGTTGCCCGGTCGCTGTGGATGACGCCGGAGCCGAACGAGGCGCGCGATAGCGTCTTGAAGGAGACGCTCAATCCCCCCCGCAGTTCGCGCGGGAACGTCTCCTTGTCTTGAAGGAGCTTCAAGCTCGGCGGCATGAGGTTCTTGAACACCGCGCCCAAAGACCAGAACGGCTGCTTGATCCCGAGCATATCGTCGGTCGGAAGGTACGCCTGTCCGCCGAGGTCCACCCCCACGCCCATGTCCTTGTTGCCGGCCAGATTGAAGTGCAGGACGTTGGCCGTGCCGCCGGCCGCGAAGTGCTCGCCGAGCATCCGCGCGAAGCCGACCATGTAATCCGACTGCGTGTTCGAGACTTTGGTCCCCGGATCGTCGATGGCATTCCTGGCGACGATGTTGTCCCGGTTGAGCTGAAGCGCCCCGAGCCCGAAGGTGCCGAGCGCCGACGGCACGGAGAGCCCCACGAAGTCGTAGCGCGCCCCGTCATAAAGGAATAGGTGCTCGCCGGTCACCATTCCCCCCGCGCGCGCCAGGCCGGCCGGGTTCCAATAAAGCGCCGTCGGGTCGTGAACCGTGGAGACCACCGTGTTGCCGAGCGCGGCGGCCTCCGCTCCGGGACCGCGCGTCAGGAGGTTCGTCGCGCCGACGGTCTGGGCGCAGACCGGCAGATTTCCGAGATAGAGGGCGAGAAGCTGGATGAGGAGCCGCATTATTTCACCACCATGAGGTAGAAGGTCTCTTTGTCGTCCGGCCCCTCGAATCGGACGCGGCAGATGTAGCTGCCGTTGAAGAAGGCGCGGCCGTTTCGGTCCCGGCCGTCGAAGTCCACCTGGCTCACGCCGGGCGGGATGTTCGCGTAATCGCGCTGGAAGAGCAGGTCCTGAAGTTCCGAGTAGATCGAGACGGTCGCTTTCGAGTAGCCCGAGGGCGGCGCGTTGAAGACGATGTGCGTCCCGCCCCGTGTCGGGTTGAAGGGATTGGGGTAGTTGTACGCTTTCGGAAAGCCATTGGCCGCGCTCAAGGTAAACGTCTGAAGAGGCGTCTGGCTCGAAGCGCCGTAGGGATTGGTGGCGACGACGCGGAAGTAATAGTTCTTGTAGTAATCGAGGCTGCTGAGAGTGAGCTTGATCGAGTCCCCGTCGAGCTGGACATCCGACTGCGGGCGCACGGCGTTGGGCACGGCGGCAAGACGCAGACCGCTAAGCGTTTGCGTCTGGCTGATACGGGTCAGCACGTCGAGGGACGACGGCGATTGGCCGAGATACACGGTGTAGCCGACGGGATCGCCCTGGGGCGTGGTGACCTGCTGCCAGGAGACCGAGACGCTGTCGCGCATCGTCGTCACGACCGGCGAGCCCTTGAAGGGCGAGATCAGGTTCACCTGCGCGGGAGGATCATTGAGGAACAGCGGCAGGAAGGTCTGGACGCCTCCGGTGACGGTGGTCGTGCCGCCGAAGCCGTCGTAAGCATCGACGCGCCAGTAGTAGGTGGTCCCGTACTGGAACGACAGAGCGAAGCTCGTCGCGGTCGAGAGCTGCACCAGCGGCAGCGGGGTGGGCAGCGTCGAAAGGGAAACCCCATAGGTAATCGGATCGCCCTGCGGATCGCTCGTGGGTTGCCAGGAGAGGACCTGCGACGTGGTCCGCGTCGAGGTCGTTCCCGATCCGGTGAGGACCGAGAACGGCAGCGGCGGATTGTCGAGCAACGCGAGAAGGAGCGTTTGAACGGGAGCGGTGGCAGCCGCGCCATAGTTGTCCATGGCGCTGACCTGCCAGTAGTAGGTCGTCCCGAACTGCGGATTCGGCAAGACGAACGACGTGCTCGACCCGAGCAGAACCGGCGACATCGAGGCCGGCGTCGCTCCAAGCGAGAGAGCGTACGCGACTGGGTCGCCGTCCGGGTCGGTGACGGCCGACCAGGAGAGCACGGCGGAAGGCGTCAGCGTGTGCTGGCTGTTGACGCCGGCCCCCGAGAGAATGGTTGGCATCCCGGGAGCATGGTTAACGAAGTGCGCGACGAGACTCTGCCATGGCCCTGCGGTCGAGGCGAACGGGTCCGCGGCCGTGACGCGCCAGTAGTAGGTCGTCTCGAACAGCGGACTCAATGTAAGGCTGGTGGAACCTCCCATCATGGCCGAAGGCCAAGCCCCCGTGCTGCTCTGCACATCCAACGTGTACGTCACGGGGTCGCCGTCGGGATCGGCGGAGGGCGCCCAAGCCAGCGTCACGGTCGGCGACGTTGCGTGCAGGCCGAAGACCGTGGCCGTAGTGAGGTAAACGGGAATCGCGGGAGGCGAATCCTTGAAGACGTAGAGGAGGCTCTGCGTTCCCCCGTTGACCGTCGTCGTGCCGCCGTAGCCGTCGTAGGCGTCAACGCGCCAGTAGTAGGTCGTCCCGTAGGCGAGGTTGTTGAGCGTGAAGTTGGGCTGCGTCGTGTCCCCCAGCGTGGCCAGCGAGGCGGCCGAGGTCCCCCCGAATACGCGATAGGTCACCAAGTCGCCGTCCGGGTCCGCGGAGAGCGTCCACGCCAAGCCGGCGCTCGTCGCCCGCGTCGCGAAGGTGCCGGTCGCAGCGACAACGTCGAACGGCCCCGGCGGATTATTCGTGAACTGGTAGTAGACCCAGTTCGTGGGCGATGGCGACGCCGCGCCGTAGATATCCGTCGCCACGATGCGGAAGTAGTAGGCCGTATTGAGCGCGAGGTTTGAGACGGTATATCCGAGCGGCACCGGACTGATGGCCGAGAGGTGGGTGGCGTCGGTTCCGATCTGAAGGCTGTAGGCGAAGGGGTCGCCGTCCGGATCGGTCGAGGGCTGCCAGAAAAACGACTCGGCTGGCCCGAAGCCGTGGTACGGGATCGTCCCGGTTTTCGACTGATTGACGGGAATCGTCGGCGGCGAGTTCCGAAATACTACCGCCAAGGTTTGCAATCCGGACGGCGTCGATCCTCCGAAGCCGTCGCGGGCCGTCACTTGCCAGTAGTAGGTCGCGCCGAACTGAGTGGCGAGAGTGAAGTTCGTCGCGGTGGAGGTCTGCACGATGGGCAGCGCCCCCGGCGTCGTCGAGAGCGCCAGGTCGTAGGTCACGAGGTCGCCGTCTGGGTCCACGGCGTTCTGCCAGGAAAGGAGCTGAGACGCATTGCGGGTCGAGACGGTTCCGCTTCCGGTGAGAATCGGGAAGGGAAGCGGCGGGGAGTTTTGAAGATAGAGGTACAGTGATTGGATCGGAGTGGAGGTCGCGGCGTAAGGATCGTAGGCGGTCACTTGCCAATAGTAGGTCGTCCCGAAAAGCGGGCTCGGCAGGTTGTACGAGAGGCCTGAGCCATCCTGAACGAGCGCCAGCGCGGCCGGGTTGGTCCCGACCGTGAGCCGATAGGAAACAGGGTCGCCATCGGCATCCACGACGCTCGACCAGGCCAACGTGGCCGACGGCGTCAGCGTGTGTTGGCCCATCGTCCCGCTGCCTGAAACGATGGGGGGCGCGGGCGGCGGCGTGTCCTGAAAAACCGGAAGGAATGTCTGGACCGAGCCGCTGGTCTGAGCCCCGAAGCTGTCCGTCGCCGCGATGTACCAGTAGTAGGTCGTTCCGAACTGAAAATTCAGCGGGTACGCGGTGGAGGTCCCCTGCTGGACCAAGTATTGCGCCGAGGAATTGGTGGAGAGAAAGAGCGCGAAGCTCACCGGGTCGTTGTCGGGATCGCCCGTGTTCTGCCAGCTCAGAGTGTAGCTGGTCGCCCGTGTCGTGATCGTCGCGGGCGAGGAATACACGATGGGATACGGCGGCCGGTTGGCGAGATGGACGATGAAGCTCATCCACGTACCCGTCGAGGCCGCGAAGGCGTCGTAGGCCGTCACGCGCCAGTAGTAGGTGGTCTCCAACTGGGTGTTCAGCGTGATGCTCGTCGCCGAGCCCATCGGGATCGACGGCCACGATCCGGTGCTCGTCTGCACGTCCAGGCGATAGGAGACCGCGTCGCCGTCAGGATCGGTCGAGGACGCCCAGCTCAGATTGATGGACGGCGCGGTCGTGTGCTGGGCGAACGAGGTCGCGGTCGTCAGATAAACGACGGGCGACGGTGGGCTATCTTGAAGGACGAAGAGCAGGCTCTGGACCGAGGGCGTGCTCGCCGCGTAAGGATCGTAGGCCGAGACCTGCCAATAGTAGGTCGTGCCGAGTTGAGCGTTCGCCAGATTGAAGGACGTGCCCGAGCCGTCCTGAACGAGAGCCATGCCGGCGGGACTCGTTGCGACGTAGAGCCGATATGCGACCGGATCGCCGTCGGCGTCCAGCACGTTCGACCACGCCAAGGTCGCTTGCGGGCTGAAGGTATGCTGGGCCATGGTGCCCGTTCCGGCGACGATGGCGGGCACCGGCGGCGGGGTGTCTTGGAAAACCGGGCGGTACGGTTGCGGCGCTCCCCCCGCCATGAGAGTCGATGCGTTGTAGACGTCCCGAGCCCGGACGGACCAGTAGTACGTGGCACCGAAGGACAGGCCCGTCATCTGCCAGGAGGTCTGGGAGGTCGCGCCGACGACGCTCATTACCGATTGCGACGGGGTCTGCCAGAGCACGTCGTAGACCACGGGGTCGCCGTCTGGGTCGATGGCGTTTTGCCAGGCGAGCGTCACCGAAGTCGCGCGGGTCACGACCGTTCCCGTTCCGGTGAGCACGCCGAAAGTTCCCGGCGGCGAATTGACCAAGTTCAGGTTGAAGCTCACGACGGGCGACGGCGTGGTTTGCAGAGGCAAACCCAGGTAGGAGGCCTGGGCCATGGCCTGCCAGTAGTAGGTCGTCCCGAACGCGAGCGGCTGGCTTGTGAAACTGGGTTGCGCCGTGCTTCCAATGCCCGTGAGCTGAGTTGGCGACGTTGAGAGGGCGAGGTTGTAGGTGATCGGATCGCCTTCCGGATCGTTCGCCGACTGCCAGTTCAGGAACGCCGAGGAGGAATGCTGCACCACGGTCCCGAGCGGAGCGGTCTGCGCGGCGACGCTCGGCGGCCCGTTGTAAACGAAGCGCCTGAGAGGCTCGCCGCCGGACGAGCTCAGGTACATGATCCGCTGGTCCCAAGAGCAACCGCTCGGCGAGTTCGCTCCGAGATTCGTCACGACGGACTGGTCCGAACCGAGCTTGACGACGCTGTTCGGCTGGCTGATGTAGAGGCTCGACGCCGAGTCCGTCCACATGCCGGTCGGCGAGAAGTAGTTCGTCCACTTCGAGGCCGCCACCTGGTTTGAAAGGGCGCCCGCAGACGTGTACTTGAGGAGTTGCTGGCAGGTTGCATCGGCGACATAGACGTTTCCTTGCGGGTCTACCGTCACCTGGGAGGGTGTGTAGCAGCCGCCGGAAGAGCTTTTGCCCGGCAGAGTGATGGTGGCCAACTGCTTCCCGGAGAAGTCCAATGCGACTACGAAGCCCTTGGTGCCAGGCGTAGGGCACGGACAGCCCAAGCATTGGACGCAAATGTAGCTGACCCACGCCTGGTAGGCGAGGTAGACGCGCTGATTCACCTTATCGATAGAGGCGGCTAGGAGTGAGTTGCTGCTGTACTGCCCATTGAATGGCAACTGCGTTTGGCCCAGGAAGGTGCCGTTGTTCTGAAACCGTTTTAGAACGATCGGCCCGGTCGTTCCCAGTCCATCAACAACATCGACGATGCCGCTCCCCTCCACCGCGAACGCGGCCGGGGACGAGACGCCAGTCGAAAACGAGAACAGCGGATCGATCCCCTGCGTCGCGTAGGAGCCGACCGAGTAGGTCGCCGCGCCGCTGGGCAGTCCAAGCACGTAGAGGTTGCCCACCGCGTCCGAATCCATGGCGTTCATGGATGCGAAAGGAAGAGTGAACGTGCTCTGCTGGGTGTACGCGCTCGCGTGCGCCGAGCGAGCGGCGAAGGCGACCATCAATAGAGGAAGAAGGCGGCGCATCAGTGCTGGTCCCCCTGCTGGTCCAGTTCCCCAGGCCGGGCCTCTTCGGGCACCGCTGACTCAAGCTCGAGGCCTTCCTCGAACCGGGTTTCGACCGGAGCCAGCTCCGGCAGCCGCACAGAATCCAAGACCCCGTAGGCGCGTGCCGTCCGGACAAGGCACGCCTCCTTGCCCGGCGAGAAGACCAGGGCCATCCCAGGCGTGAGGTCCTTAAGGCGGTTGGGATGGACCTTGAACTGCTCGACGCGGCGGCGCGACATCTCGCCGGTCCGATTGACGCCCAGGAAGCTCCGCTGAACGCGTTCCGTGTCGTCGAACGTGGAATAGGTCCCCAGCGTCTTCGACCAGAACTCGGCGTCCTCCGGGTCCGGGGTGCGGAAGCACACCTTGCAGCCGGAGGTGTTGTTGAAAACCGCCGAGTCGAAGGCCTCCTTGTCCATTCCCTCGATGTTCCTGAGCTGGCCTAGGTCCTGGTGCGAAAGCGTCGTCCAGAAGCGCGCCGAGCCGACGGTCTGGATGAACGATTTGAAGGCCGGCGTCGCGAACTCGGCGAACTCGTCCAAGACGACCGAGGCCGGACCGGGTTTCTTGATGGCCTTCTGGCGCGACGCCGCGACCGATAGGAGCGCGGAGATGAGCATCCGCCCCAGCGGATTGGCCAGCACTTGGAGGTGCCCGATGGGCACCGCGAAGTAGGCGAGCTGGCCCTGCTCGAAGACCTCTTCGAGCTTGATCTTGGGCGAGTAGCTGTTGAGAAGCTCGCCGAGGTTGCCCGTGGTCCAGGGCCGCAGCGCCGCGGTCAACGCCGTGGAGTCCGGCGAGTCCTTGAACTGCTTGGCGGCCATGGAGATCGCGCGGCGGTCGCGGCCGAGGCCGAAGGCCCGTGTTCGAGCGTGCTCCGAGTGGAAGTAGTAGAAGCAGTCCTTGAGCGTGAACTGCCGTTCGGTGGAGCAGAAGACTTCGGCCATGTTTTGGATCTTCGCGTAGTCCACGGAGCGGTAATAATCCTGGCCATCGCCGGAAGAAGTCGGCTCGCGGCCGATGGCCCGAGCGATCTGGTTGGCGATGGCGGTCGGGTCTTGTCCCGGCACGAGCCGGATCGGGTTGAACGTCATCGACCGGCTATCCTGCGGATTGAAATACCGGACCGCGCCGGAGCGGCCGGCCAGCTCCGCCATTTGGAAGAACTGGTCGAAGTCGGAGCGGTCGCCCTTGGCTTCCATGAAGAACACCGGCAGGCCCTGCCGCATGTCCTGGCCCGCGAGCGCGAAAAGGAGCTGGGACTTGCCCGAACGGGTCGGTCCCACGATCTGCATGTGGCGCTCGCGCTCGGCCGGGCCGAGGTAAACGAGGCGCGGGCCGTTTGCCATTCCCAGGAATGTCTCCGTGGCTTTCGCGTCGCGCAGTTGCTTCTCCAGCTTGTCGTCAAGGCTGGGAAACTCCTGCGGCTCGTCCCATTCCGCGAGCCTGCCTTCCCGCTTCTTTCCGAGCGCGACGAACAGCCCAATCGTGGCCCCGAAACCGGCGGAGAAGACCCACCAAGTTCCCTGGATTCGCCCCATCCGAGGCGTCGCCCAAGCCCGGAAGCCGCGGCTCTCCTTCATAAGGAGGCCCACCGTCCGCCAGGGCAAAAGCGCGAGGAAAAGGAAGGTCGCCAAGCCGAACAGGGCCGCGCCGGTCTTCTTGTAGGCGAACCCGAGGAAACCGACGCCGGCCACCATCACGGCCATGACCGAAAGGAAGGAAGCCGTGCTCATTGGGCCTTACCTCCGATCTCTCCTTCCGGGGATGGGGAAGGAGAATAAAGAGGAAGGGGGCGGGGGCAGGCGCGACTCGCCGGCGGCGGAACGGACTGACCCCGCCGCTCTTGCGGCGGGGTGAGCGTCCCAACCCGCACGGGTTGGGACGGTGCAGCGAACGGCTCGGCGCCGAGCCTCCCCCCGGGGCCGACGAAGTCGGGCCGGGCTGGGAGGCTGGGCGGCGAGACGCGACGGGGAGCCGCGCCTGCTTCGGGGACGGCCGTCGCCGGTTCGATGACGATGGATTCGCCGTCGTGCGCGCCGGCGAAAGGCGTCCTGCCGCAACTCGTTTGGAAGTCCTCCAGATCTGCGGCGTAGATGAAGGGAGCTCGGAACTGCCGGGCGTAATTCAAGATGCAGCGCACGCCGTCCGGCCAGCCGGTCAGGTAAAGAACGGCCCCGTTGTGCTGCAACTTGAGCCTGTAGGCCTCCCAGAGTTCCTTGTACCGGGCCTCGGACTTCTGGCTCAGCTCGACCTCGACGGCCTTGGGCCGAGGCTCCACGATCCAGAGGTCCGAGACGGCCCGGACCGGAGCCGGGCTGCGGCCGCCCTTGCCGGTCCAGATGTAGCGCTCCCGCTCGGTCCGCACCTTATGGTGGAAGACCTCGCTCAGGAGCAGGCCGACCGCCGCGACATGGACCTCGTGCGCGACCAACTCGCCCGAGATCGAGCCGCGAAAGCCCTTAAGGAGCGCCATCTTCTTGAGCTGCAACTCCTTATGCCCGCGCTCCGCCAGCGTGAAAATCTTGGGATGGTTCAGGAAGAAATGGTCCGCGATGTAGCCGGCCTGGCCGAGCGCCGTCAGCCGCTGAGCGAACCAGCGGCCGTAGTCCCGAGCGTCAGCCTTGTTGAAGTACCTGGCCACCCGGCTGCGCAGATCAGCCCCGGTCTCGACCGTAATTCCGTAGAGCTGTCCGAGCCCCAATACGCCCCATTTCTCAAGGGCGGTAAGCACCTTATAGTCCCTGTCCTGAAGATCCAAAGTCCGCTTCTTCATGCTGGTTTCCCCCCTTCATTCATGAGGAATAAATTCCTTGGAGAGGGTCTGGGAGAACACTTCTTTTTGCTCTGGGTTCTCCCTGAAAAGTTGTTGTCCTTGCTGTTGTTGATGTTGCTGTTGTTTCTGTTGTTGCTGTTGTTGTTTTTTCTTTTCTCTCTCTCAAATTCCACCCAGGTTTTTGCTTTTCCTTCCCACCGTCCACCCGACCCCGGTACCACACACATATGTCGTTGTGGGAGCGGGGTCGGGCGGCGACACCTGCGAAGCAGGTGGAGAGGTGGGCAAAATTCGCCAGCAAAAACCTGGGTTTCCGAATTCACGACCCCACAGACCACCCCCACAGAGGTACCTGCGGACCCATCTGTGGGTCTGTCTGTGGGGGTGGCCCCAGTCGCCAACGCCCAAAAGGCGGCCGCGATGATCGGGTCCATCAGCTCGCCGCCTCCGACTTCAAGGACTTCGCGTAGGCCTGGATCGCCTCCGAAAGGACCCGGTCGAGCGAGACGAACTCGCCCAACTGCCGCATCCGCCGGCCCGTCAGATTGAGCGCTTCCTGGGCGTCGGCCATGGGCAATTCGACCGAGAGGCGGACGACTTTTCCGGGCCTTCCGCGCTGCTCCTTGTGCGGTATTTCCTGCGTTTCCTGCGTGTCCATTCGGTTCCTCCTCGTGCCTAATTTCCGTTCGCAGCCGGGGTATTTCCGCCTGCCGTGAGCCAGCTAATCCGCGTTGATCTGCCGACGATTTGCCCCGGCATCTCGCGCCGAAAGATGTCCCTCAGCCAAGCCGATGGTCCGACTTTGGACCTGGCAGGCAATGCGGGTTCCTTGTGAAGCCAGCGCCTAAAGTTCTCGACAGCGGCGGGGAATTCGCTCACGTCGAGCAGCTTCGGCGTCCTGAACTGCTCGAAGGATTCGGCGTCGCATAGAAGGCTAAAGACTCTCTCGAAAATGACATCCCTCGGCGAAACTCCGGCGGCGGGACCAGCCAAGCGCCTCATATCCTCGACCGTGAAGCAGTCGCCCAAGACGAGCTTGTGTAGCCTCTGAGGAAGGCCGGCCATGATCTCCCGTAGCACGTCGAAGGGCAGGAAATACCGCTCGCGGAGATGCAGGATTACCGCTACCCGAAGCGTGTCTTCGGGATGGCGGTAATGGGCCTTGAAGCCGCGCATATGGCACGGCGCCGGCAGCAAGCGCAGGCCCGTGGAGCTGAAGAATTGGAGTGTCCGTCTGGTCAACGACCGGCCGGTCGCCAACTTGACCATCTTGAGGAACTCCGCGCATTCCAGAAAAGCTCGGCCTCCGTAGAGTGCGGGGCCTTTGGTCGCGCAGAGCTCCTTGAAGCTCAATATCTCTCGTCCGTCATACTGAGTCATGCTTTCATCCTCCCGTTGTGGCTGATGAGTAAAGGGCAGGTGGGGATTGTCCGCGCTCCCCGAGTTTCGCATCGACTGGCTACCGATCTGCCCTAGATTCATCGCGTGGTTATGTCGCCTCGGCGCCTCATTGACCGCGACTTACGACCATCTGGTCCGCGCGGCCGCCATGCCGAGGTGCCCCGGCACTTCCTATTCGACAGACCCCCGGAATTCTGTCCTACGGACCTGCCGCTCAAGCTCCGAAAGCCCGGACTGTTCCCACCATTCCGATCGACGAATCCCCTTATTCCCCTGACGGTGGACGTTGTCGATTGCATAGGTCAGCTCGTCGTCGGTTTCCCTTTGCGCGTCCCTCGCTATGAGGATCTCCAAGGGGTCCTGGTCATCGGAGCGGTGCGACTGGAAGTCGAGGGTCTGCCCGCGAACGTGTGCCGCAGCGACCAGGCCATCGAGCGAATTGAGGCGGCGGGACTCGCGGCCATGGACTTTGAGGATGTCCCTAGCGTTCATCAGCAGAGCCCGGCTGGAGACATCCTCCTCAGTCTTGCCCTGCCATATCTCCCAGGCGGTTTTCTCGACCGCGATGTCAGCGAGGACCGCGTTGCGAGTGATTCGCCGCGCCAGCGCGTACCACTGGCCAACGGCGGCCTTCAGGTGAGTGGTGATCCTGTCCGCCCTCTCGGCGAGCAGCTTCTCCGCTATGTGCGGGATGCGTTCCTTCGCGTGCTCGTTCCAGTGGTTGAGGTTTCGCGCGGCCCGTTGCTCCTTCTCCGTGGCCAGGCGCTTGAGAAGCTCGCAGAAGAGTTCCTGCCGGAGCTTATTGGTGAAGCCTTCGGTCAAGCCGAAGATGGCCTCGCGGGCCAACTCCAGCTCATCGGTCTGTGTTCCTGTGGTGCTGCTTTCCTGCGTGAGTGACGGTGCCATGTATGGTCTCCTTCGCCATTTTGGCCGCCGGTCCTCGGTGGGTTACGATGGACGTATTTTAATTTTGAGGCCCCATAGGGCCTTGCGACGTGATGCTTATCTACGCCAATGCCAAAGCCCTTTGCGGCTTGGCTCTATCACCTCCCAGAAGGCCGTTGATCCGGCCCATTGCAGATTTCACTCCGCGAATCGTGATCGGGTTTCCGTCCCTAAAATGGACCTCGGTGATGATGCCGTCCCGAAGCTCCTGGCATTCCCGGACGAACCATTGCCAATCGGGATTCATCCGGTCGGACGGCCCGGGCGCCGCTCGCTGTTCTTCGCGCGGCCGGGCCCTCGTAAAGTCGATGTAGGTGTAACCCCATGGCGCTCCGTCGACCACGACCAGGTTCTCGACTCGGGCGTGCGGGCATTCCACGGTGATCATGTTGAATAACTGCGTCCAGTCGGCATCCTTTCCCTTCAAGTCCACGGCTGACATATTGACCTCGCAACGGCTCGGCGTTCCGTTGAAGTGGCCGAATCCTATTACCTTCCGCCATGCGAATGGCGGCACAAGACCTTGGGTGAATTTTTATGCGAAGCCCGCCGCGCGCATTATTTTGCGTTCCCGCGCGGGAACGATGGCGGGACCAACTCAAACGAGTCGATATGCCAACTCGTTTGCAACGATTAGCGGAAACATGCTAAGATTCCATTACGCCGTGTAGCTCCGCGGATTTGGCGCGGGGGTATCCACGGTCCCGCCAAACCGGGACGAGACCACGGGGAAACGAGTCGATGTCGGCTCTTTCCCCATTTATTACGGTCTATGTCCAAGCTATCGATCCTCGTCGTCGAAGATAATCCGCTCGCGCGGAAGAACCTGCAATCCCACCTCACCGGCCACCAGGTTGACTTCGCCGGAGACGCGGCGACGGCGCGCCGGATGCTGGAGGAGAACGGCCACGACCTCTGCTTCATCGACATCAACCTTGGCGAAAAGGACCCGGAGTCGGGCCTGACGCTGATCCCTGTAGCGGTCGCGAAGGGCATCTATTCGGTGGTCATGTCCGGCAATCACTCCGACCCCATGGTCAAAAGGGCCTACTCGCTCAAGTGCGACGACTTCTACGCCAAGGGCAAGGAAAAGAGCAACGTCGGCACGGTGCTCAAGCGTTTCCAGGCGAACCGCCGGAAGGCCAAGGACGAAGAACTCTTCGAGAAGCGCTTCATCACCCGGGACCCCGTTACCCGCGCCCAAGTCTCGGAGGCCCTGAAATATGTCGCCTCCGACCTGCCTTTGCTGATACTCGGTCCTTCCGGATCGGGAAAGACGAGCTTGGCGCGCGTCATCCATGACTATTCCGGCCGCGCCGGCGAGTTCGTCGCCATCAACTGCTCGGCATTCAGCGAGGATCTGCTCGAGGCCGAGCTGTTCGGCTACCGCAAGGGCGCTTTCACGGGCGCGGCGGACAACCGCAAGGGCAACCTCCTCCTCGCCAACCAGGGAACGCTCTTCCTGGATGAGATTGGCTCGATGAGCCTGAAGATGCAGACGAAGCTCTTGAAGGCCATCGAGGAGCGGTCCTTCTTTCCCTTGGGTTCCGACAAGGTCGAGACCTCCGATTTCCGGCTCGTCAGCGCTACGTTGGAGGACCTGCAACGGCTGCTCAGCCTGGGCAAGCTCAGATTCGATTTCTTCCAGCGCATTCACGGCGTGACGATCAAGCTCAAGCCTCTGGCCGAGCGCCGCGATGATATCCTCCCCCTCCTATCGTTCTTCATCCAAGGCGAACGGATGATCTCCCTATCGGATGACGCCAAGGACCGGCTGAGGCGCTACGATTGGCCGGGTAACGTCCGGCAGTTGAGGAAGCTCGCGGACCTTCTGGTCGCCGGCTCGGAGGGCCTGGTCACAGGAGAAACCATCCAGAAGATCTTCGATTCCGCCCTAGGCAAGGACGGCGGACGCGGTATCTTTACGGAAGACCAGTATCGTGCGGCCCTTTCCGAAGGGCTCACGCCGACCGTCGCGCGCATTTCCGACGGGATGATTCGACGGAATCTTTCCGAGAACGGCGGCATCAAGGCGAAGGTCATGGCCGACCTCAAGATAGCCAGCCGCCTTCTCTATACGTCGCTCAAGCGTTCAGGCGGCTGGAAATCGGAGGAGCCCACCTCGTGAAAGAAAATGAGAGGGATTTCACCGAGTTGATCCATGAGGTCTACTCAAGAGGTTCCGCCATCGAAGAAGCGGCGGAGCTGATGCAGAAGGCCTCGCCGGAAGAGCGCGTCGAGATGCTGCGACTCATGGAGGAGCAGGCGCGCAGCCTTGCCGACTGCATCTCGAAGTATGCGAACGGCGGTAGTGTTCGGGAGACCGCGACGCCATGAGCCTTCGATTCGCTACGGCGGCAGTTCTGCGCCTCCAGGGACGGATCAAGCTCTCGCGCCTGCTTGAAATGCCCGAGCGCGATTTCGAGAAGCGAGTGCGCGAGCTGGAAGCCGACGGATTGTTCCGGCGACTGATGGAGCTCGGCGTTCTCCGGGTCCAGGCCTATCCGCGGCCCCGCTTCTTCGCCCGACGGTTCGAGGGGCGCGAGCTGCGAGCCGCAAACGAGGACCTTCCCGAACTGCTCGACGGTCGCGGCGACCTGGCAAAGCTCATCGCAGAAGTAGGGCGCGACCGGTTTGAAGCCTGCTTCCTGAGCGATGACGTTCTCACGGATGAGGAGCGCGCACGACGCTGCGGGATCTCCGTTCCCGACGCCGGCAGGTTGCGCGAGTTCGTGGACCGGCTCTACGTTCGGTCCGAGTTCGAGTCGCCCCAGGGCGCGCCTGTCCCTTCTACGGCGTACAGCGCGGTCGCCGGCATCGTCGTTGAGGCCGGCCGTCCTGTCATCGGCTTCTTCAACCGCGAAATCTGGAAGGGCAGCTATGAATTCGATCAGGCCGGACGCGCGACGCTTCAGGCCACCCTGCCGCCGGACGAGTTCCGCCGGTTCGATCGGTTCATCCAGAAAACCGAGCTGATGAGCCGGAGAAAGACGACGCTCTACCGGGCGCTTGAGCTGATCGTGGAGGAGCAGGCCGAGTATCTGGCGACCGGCGATCCGGATCGCCGCCGTACTCTGACGCAGAGCGCCGTCGCGGCGCGCCTCGAAGTCGCCCCGAGCGTGCTCAATTACGTCATCTCGAACAAGTCCGTAGAAACGCCCTGGGGCATGGAGATCCCGCTGAAGACGCTACTGCCCAGCCGCAAGACGATCCTCCGGGACCGGCTTTATGATGTGGCGACAGAGCAACCGCACGCGACGGATGCCTTATTGCGGGACGAACTGTTCCGTCGCTGTGGAGCGAGGGTCTCGCCACGCTCGATCACCCAGTACCGCAAGGAACTCGGTTTGGGCGGCTGCGGCCAGAGAGTGATGGGTCAGACCATGAGACGGATGGTCGCGACCGGCTTCCTTCTATTGACGATGGCCGGCGCGGGAAGCGGGGTGGCCATCGCTGCCGCGATCGCGCCCGTGGCGTTCGAGGCGATGCCCGCGCCGGGCTGGGCCGGAGTCGTCCAAGGCCTTTACCCGATGGTCCAGTCCCAGGCTCTCCTTGATCCCGGTCTCGCGTCGCTGAGCGGCGTCCTTGGAAACATCAACCTGAGGCTCTCGCAGAGCGAGCCGATAGGCCTCCAGAGCATGGAATTCGTGCGGTTCATGCCGAACCGCTTTCAACTGCGGCCGGAGGCCTTCGCTACGCTTCCCGAGGCGAGGCGCATCGCGGGCGTGGCCAGGGCGGTTCGGGCCGCTGGCCGCGCCATGGGCGGCGAGGCCTCTCAGCTCATCTCTAAGGTCAGCGCGGGGCAGGCCAGTGCCGCTGAGATCGACAGGCTGGCGCGCATCTACAACAACAGGTTCTACCTTTCCTCCAAGGCGCAAGGCCGCATCGAGGACTCGATCAACGCTTTGACCGTCAGCGCGCCGGCCGGCGATCCGATCCACACGGCGGTCGGCAAGCTCAAGGAGCTTGCGAACCACCCCTTGGTCGGGGGCGCCATTTTCGACAATGTGGCCGGACGCTCCGGCGTCGGGGCCGACGATTCGCCCGCCGTTCCGGTCCCGGATTCAGATTCGCTTCGACCTCGGCCGACCGGCCTCGCCAGAGCCCAACGATCTTCAAGAAACAAGGAGTCCAACATGCAAGAAACAAAAGGGGCGAGTCGCAGTTTCAAGAATATCTCGGTCGAAGGCAAACCTTATCCCACGGTCATCATGGGCGAGGACAATTTCACCGGATGGTTCGGCAAAGGCGACTACCCAACCCAAGCCGCGCGCGCGACCGCCTACCGCCAGGCGCTGGACGCCGCGTATGCTCAAGGAGTGCGTGGCTTCAGCATGTCGCCGCACCCGACGCTGCTCGACACGATCCGCCGGTTCAAGCAGGATCACCCCGACATCATCGTGATCGCCAATCCCCACTGGCAGTCCCACTATTACGTCGGCGACGAATCGCTCTGGACCACGCGCAACCGGGGGCGGGTCCTGGCGACCGTCGCGGCGATGCTGCCCGAGGCCGTGAGAGCTGCCAGCGCCCTTCTGCGGGGAAAGGAGCTTCCTCCGCCATTCTCTAAGGACGAGATCGAGCAGTTCCGTCTGGACGAGACGGAGTTCAAGGCCCAACTGGAACGCTACAAGGGCCTCGCCGACTTCTGCGTCGTCGGCAACCTCTCCTTCGGCGTTCTGGCCTACACGGGAAGAGAGGACATCATCCGACGGGAGATCGCCTTGGTGCGAGCCGTGGGGATGATCCCGTTGGGCATCAGCGAAGGCGGCGACTCCTCCGCGTCCAAGCTCAAGGGGCTCGACGTCGCCGGACTTTGGATGTGGGCGAACCGGACGGAACAGTTCCCCTCTCCTGGGAATGTCGCCCGGGCGGCCGGCGGCGCGAAGATGCCGGTGACGGCGTTCCGCATCCTGGAGCACTCGGACAAGTTCGACCTCGCGGCTTCGCTGGACTTCCTTAGCAAGATCAAGAAAATCGCGGCGATTGTCGTAGGCGTAGACGACCAGGCTCAGGCGACGGCGACCTTCTCGAAGATTCGAGCGATCTTGGGGACGGGCGGAGAGTCAAAAAAATGAGGCGAGGTCGGTCGCTCCTCTCCGTTCCTGTGCTCTTCGCGCTGGCCGCGTCCCCTCAGGCACTCGGCGCGGCGACGGCGCCGACATTCACCGTGCAGATCGACTGGTACCCGACGATCGAGCACGCGAGCCTGTACCAAGGCCAAGCCCGCGGCGACTTCGCGAAAGAAGGCCTCAACGTGGAGATGCCGCGCTGGAAGCTCGGCATGAATGTCGCCGACGAGGTCGCCCAGGGGCACGTGGACATCGGCATCGACGACGCGGTCAACTTTCTCAAGTTTGTGGACCAGGGCGCGGACCTCGTCGCGGTCTACGCCTATCTTCAGGAGACTCCGCTGTGCCTGGTCTCCTTAAGGCACAAGCTGAACCGGATCGAGGACCTGGCCGGAAAGAAGGTCGCGACGGTCAAAGGCTACGAGTACCTCGTGGAGTATTTCCGACTCAAGTTCCCGCAGCTCAAGGACAAGGTGCGCTTCGAGGTCGTAGACGACAACGTCGCGGCCCTTGAGCGGGGAGACGTAGACGTGGGCATTTTCTTCGAGACCGCCCAGGTGCCGCTGTTCAGGCTGCGCGGCTACCATCCCAACGTCCTCCGCTATCAGGACATAGGCTACGACGTGTATTCTCACGTCGTATTCGTCAGGCGGGACTTCTACGAGAAGAACCGGGGTCCCCTGGAGGGCTTTCTGAAAGCCCTGCATCGCTCGATGGGCGAGACGTTCGCGGACCCCGCGCAGACCGCCGCGCTCTTCACGAAAACCGTTCCCTATACCGATTACACCGAGGGGCCTTTCAAGAACAACGCGGATTACACGCGCTACCAGGAAGCCTGTCTGAAGATGCTGCACTACTACATGACCAAGGGCGTCGGCAGTAATTATGGGCTGATGAACCGCGGCCGCTGGCAGGCCATGGTCCGAAGCCTGAAGGCGCTGAAGGTCCTCAAGAGCGACATCGACCCGGACGCCGTGTTCACGAACGAGCTGCTCAAAGGAGTCTACGCGGATGGCCGACGCGGCTAGAGCAAGCGAAGCGGCCTCCTCGCGCGACATCCGCAGCTTTTTCATCAAGTGGCATTTCTTCGCGCCATTCTTCGCCGGCGTGCTCGGGCTCCTGGCCGCGTTCGTGTTCCTCTTCCTCACATCGACCAGTTATCTGTTCGATTTCTACAAGGACCGCCAGACGCGCGAAGCCTTGGCCACGGTGCGGGACGCCGTGGCCAAGCGCCAGGAGTATCTCCACAGCTACCTCACCTTCATCCGGGACGACGCCGACTTCAAGAACGCCTTCTACTACGCAGGCGATGACCTGATCTCGCTCAAGAAGCCCCTCGCGGAGTATCTCCGCAAATACCAGCCGCTGCTGAATTGGGACTTCGTCGAAGCGATCGCGCCCGACGGTCGCGTGATCCAATCGGAACCATCCGCCATCCGAGAGAACGCCGAGCTGCGGGCCCGGCTGGGTCCGCTGATCCGCTCGACTCATGAAATCGAAACGACGTTGGTTTCTATCGACCGCACGCCCCACCTGGCGGCCGTCATCCCTGTGCGCCTCTTCGACAAGGCTGCCGGACACCTTGTCCTCGGGTTCGACTTCGGGCTGCCCCTCCTCAAGGGACTCCAGGAGGTAACCCGCAACGACTTCTTCCTTCTCGATGCCGCCGGAGGTGTTGCGGCCTCGACGATTCGGGACGAGCATCTGCGACAAGCCCTGGTCAAAGCCGTGAGAAGCCGCAAGCCCATGCCGATGGACGTTGACGCGGGGGGCCGGCGTTACTTCGTGTCCGGAGTGCCCCTATTGAGCGGCAGCCAGAAACCGGCCTCCGGGCCGGACCTCTATGTGGTCGGGAACACGAGCGAGTTGGACGCCTTCCGGCGCCGGATCATCGTGAACGCTCTTTTGCTGTTTGTCGTAGTCGGGGCGTTGGGCTTCCTCGTGAGCTATTTGTCTTCGCGGGTCTTATCACGAAAGGTCAACAAGCTATTGGGCGAGATTCAAGACTACCGGACGAAGGTCGAGGGCCAAGAGAAGAATGCCGCGCTCGTGGAGCTTGCCAGCCAGATCTCCCACGACATACGCTCGCCGCTCGCGGCGCTCGACTCAGCGACGGTCAGCGTCGCGCACCTGCCGGAGGAGCAGAGGATCATCATCCGCAGCGCCGTCGGCCGCATCCGTGACATCGCCAACGAGCTATTGGGGAAGGCTCGACCCGCTCCGGAACCCACCTTCAAGACGCACGTCTACCTCTTGTCCAGCATCATCGACCAGATCATCACGGAGAAGCGCCTGGAGTTCCGCTCGCAGCTCGGCATCGAGATCACCGCCCGGTTGGACACGGCGTCCTATGGACACTTCGCCCAGGTGGAGCCCGTGGAGTTCAAGCGGGTGCTTTCCAATCTGATCTCGAACGGCGTGGAGGCGCTCCCCGGAAAAGGGACGGTGACGGTCTCCCTCTCCCGCGCGGGCGACATGATCGAACTCAAGGTGGCAGACGATGGCAAGGGAGTTCCTCCCGAGGTTCGGGAGCGCCTTGGCCGCAGGGGCGAGACCTTCGGCAAGCCCGGCGGGTCCGGCCTCGGTCTCTACCATGCCAAGATAAGCGCGGAGGCTTGGGGAGGCTCCTTGGAGATCAGTTCGGAGGTCGGGAACGGAACGGCGGTCGTGGTGAGGCTTCCCGCCGCTAGGCCTCCGGCCTGGTTCGTCTCGCAGCTTGAGCTGGCTCCGAATATCCCGGTCATCGTGCTCGATGATGACCCTACCATCCATCAAATCTGGCAAGGCCGCTTTGAGGCGCATCTAATTCGGGAGGTCGGGGTAGAGGTAGTCCATTGCTCCAGGTCGGAAGAGTTGCGCCGCTGGGTCGCCGCCGAGCCGGCCAAAGCTGCGACGGCCGTCTACCTGCTGGATTTCGAGCTGCGCGGCGAGGAGCAGACCGGACTCACTCTCGCGAAGGAATTGAATCTCGGCGACCACGCCATCCTCGTCACCAGCAGGTTCGAGGACAAGGCGATCCTCGACGAATGCGTCCGGCTCGGCATCCGGGTGATTCCGAAGGGCCTGGCCGGCTTCGTGCCGCTCGCGTGCCCGCTAACCCTGCAACCCGATGCGGTCCTGATCGATGACGATCATCTGGTGCACGCCAACTGGAAGGTGGCGGCCAGAACGAACGGAAAGACCTTGGACGCCTTCTCGACGCCCCGTGAATTCCTGGCCATCGTCGGCCGGCTGGACCGGAAGACCCCCATCTACGTCGATTCGAAGCTTGCCGACGGCGTCCGCGGCGAGGAGTTCGCCCAGGAGCTGCACGCTCAAGGATTCAGGAACCTTTACCTCGCGACAGGCCTACAGCGGGGGATGCTTCCCGCGATGCCGTGGATCAGGGAAGTCGTGGGGAAGAAGGCACCCTGGGCGTAGTGCGACTCAGTCAACGCCCAGCCGGCGTCCGCGCGGAAGGATCTCGGCGAACGATTTGAAGGGCGGCTTCGCGTCTTTTGGCTCAGGGTAGATAGATTCGTGTTCGTGCCATACGTGCCCGTCTTGGTCAACGTATTGCACGTGCAGCCGGATCGGTCGTTGAGCCCGGTGGCGCGGCTTCGTACCGCTCGCTACCCAGGCGGACCAGCCAAAGACCGGGCGGTTGCCATGGACGTGGGCCTTCGCCGCCTCTATGACAGCAGCCCGGATCGCGTCATGACGCTCCCGCAACTGCCCGGCCAACACTGATGCCACGGGCTCGAATACCTCCGATAGAAACCGCCAGTAATGTTCGGGCGAGTTGAACCTGACCTCGCCGGTCACCTCAGATATCGCGTACCCCTTCTGGACGTCGGCCTCCTTGAACAGGCTGGCGAGAGTTTTCGGGTCCGAGCACCGGAACGGCCCTGGCTCGTCCTCTTTGAATAACCGCCATTCGCCGGCCTCTCTGATGGCAGCGACCGCGACGGCCGCCCAAGGATTTCGTTCAAGCGGTCCCCACTCGGAGACCACCAGCCGCCGACCGGGCGTCAGTACGCGCGCCATTTGCTTAACGCCGGACTTCATGCTGGGCAAATGCCCGATTACGTTCCTCGCGAGAACTGCATCGAGGCTGTTTTCCTCAAACGGCAGGTCCGCGATTTGGGCGACCATCGACTTGTAGTTCTTGATCTTGCGGCAGGAGGCCGCTTGCGTGGCGTGGCGCACCATCGCTTCGGCAAAATCCACGCCAATGACTCGCTCCACTACGCCGGCAGCCGCCAAACCCAACGCTCCTGTGCCGCAGCCTGCGTCAAGAATGCGCCTAGTGCCTGGGAGAACAGCGTTTGACAGCATCGCGCTTCCGACAGGCTGAAGCCAGGTAGTCAGAAATGCGTCCCATCGCGCCGCGCGCGGGGCGATCCGGTTCCAACACGCCCTTTGTCGATCAAGAAGAGCCGATTGATGGACCGCGTCACCGTACATCGCCGCAAGCATCGATATGGCCGACTTCCAGCGTTGGTCTGGTGTCATGTCGTTGGTCAATGCGCGCGAATACTGGACGCGTTAGTTGCGAGACAAGAGGATGCGGATTCGCGCCTTGATATTATCGTAGACGGTCGTCAATCTCCGCTTCGCGGGATCGGTCAAACGAGCCGTGTGCATCAGCGCGTCTCTGATTGGGCGATATTGCTTGGCGTCGTGAGGCAGGCAATTCTGATGCCCTGTCTTATTGCTCGGTCTATCGACCAGACTCGCCAGCTCCTTCATATCGAGATAGCTCAAGTCCGTATTCGCCTGCCGGAGCTCGATGTTGATGTTGCCGTTCGCCTTATTCTGATCTTCGCGTCTCTTCATTTCATCAACGGCAGCCCTGGCTTCGGTCGATAAGCCTATGGATTTCTCGCGGACCAACCGCCTGAGGAGGTTCTCGGAGATGAAACATTCGGCATAGGATGCGAAGTTGTAGGTAGCATCGCCGCTGAGGCCATTCACCCAATCCTCCACCTCCTTCTTGTGTTTCGATTCTCCAGGCAGGACGTATTCCTCAGAGACGGCGTTGAACAATTCTTCAGCCTTTCGATCTTTCGGCGAAATGCTCGTGTTTTCGGGGTCGCCATCCTCCCTGTGTTTTCGCCTCCACGTATCCCAATCTCTTAGAATCTTGCTCATGACCTTCTCCCGCAACACGTCGAGGAACTTCCTGTATTTCGGATCGTCGGCCACCATGCCTTCGCGACTGCTGGTGAATCTATCCACCTTATCGTCCAGACCATCGTAATGGATCTGACCGTACAGGTAGCTCTCGACTAGCCGCGCGGTCGGGATGTGCTTCAAGACATCTCTTTCTCGGAGCCTTCCATTTACGAAGAGGTCAACACCGATTCTTTCATCGGTGGAAGTGATCTTGAGATCGCGCGGCTTTGCGACGGAGGCGACAAACCCATTAATGTCGCCGCTCAATTGGAGCCGGCGAGTTTCTTTCGGAGCGAATTTGTCTTGCAGCCGTTTGGTGTATGGGTCATCGAGCTCATTCAGTTCCCAAAGGAACTCGGTCTTCGAAGCGAGGTCGTCCAGACATTTGTGATCGATAAGCTCGTCATCGATGAAAATCTTGAAGCTGCTATCCAATAGCGAGAATCGGAAGTAGAGCGCGATGGTCTTCTTCAAGAAACCGAAACTGTGCTTTATCCCATCCTTGAAATTATCGAAAAAGATGATCGTTCCTTGGCTATGACCTTTGGTATACGCGTGGAACGTCTCGATCTTCCAATCCCCCAAGGGATACTCCTTCGGGGTCAAGTCATCGGTGATGGCTTTATCTAAGCCGGAATTATCGATCAACCCTCCGACATATGAGGCGCCTCGCCGCTTGGATATGATGGTGATCTTATCGGCGCACGACAGCAATGCGAGCTTTCCGATACCCTTCCTTCCGATGTAGGGCCGCTTCTTTTTCGGAGACGCATTGCCTTCCTTGCGCTTCGAATATCCTATTTTCAGAAACTTGTTCTGGAACTCGTCCGCCGTCATCCCGGTGCCGTCGTCCTTTATAAAAAGCCGATTCTTCTTCCTGTCGATATAGATATGGACGTTGTTGGCATCCGCATCCCACGCATTCGAAATAGCCTCGCCGAGAACCGTCGCGAAACTGCGATACAGGTTTCTCCCAAGATGATTCAGGACGCTCAATGAAATCTCGAAGGAAAAGTCCTGCCGTTCCGGTTTGATCTTAACCATTGCGTCCTCCCACGACAGGGCGCGACGAATCTTCGGCGTCCCTAGATATCATTTGGATTCCGCGATCACCTTGGTCGAGATCAAAGCGCCCAGGTGTTCCCTGAGTCTGCGCGGAACATCCCCCTGCCGTATCAGCAGTCCAAGCTCCATGTTCCGCTCCATGGCCGCGGAAGTGAGATTCGCGCTGGTTATGAACGCCAGCTTCTCATCGGCGACAGCGCACTTGGCGTGCACCGCGGCCCCGGCGGCGGTACCGGATGGTCGCCTAGCGGCAGGGTCCCAGATATATATCGTGGCGCCCGGAACCGCTTCTCTCATGCCTCCGATGCTATCGCCCTTGATGGCGCCTCCCTGTTCGATAGAGGACTCGAGAAGGATGCGGACTGCCGCTCCACGTTTCAGGGCAGCATTCAAAGCCCGCGTGATTCCGGATGCCCGATAGAACACGTAGGTGACGAGGAAAAGGTCCAATCGGGCGGAGTCGATGACTTCGATCAGCACCTGCTCGGTTTGTCGCGTAGGAATGAGGCCCGTCTTGGGCCCAGTCCAAACGAGCTCGACCGAGCCTTTGCCCTCCATCAAAGAAACAGCTTGCGCCGCGGCACGGAGTGCCGCGGCGATCTCCGAAGGCTTCGCTCCTGACGACATCCAGGAAGAATTCAAACGGTCCAGACGTTTACGATCGGCGTTAGGGCCGAAAGCCCCTTTCGCCTTCTCGAACGCCGCTGCGCTGGGAAGTTCGGAGATCGCGTCGGCGATAGATGCGATCCGATCTGAGCTCATCGTCGATGCGATCTCGGCGATGACTTTCCAGAGGTCATCCATTGGGCTGCCTCGTGCCGGCGAAGAAGGCCGCATCTCCGCAACCGAAGGTTTCGATGAGGAGCGCCCGATCAAGATAGCGGTTCGCGCGCTCGCAAGACGTCTCGGCCACGAAAGCGCAGGCATGACAGGCCGCTGCGTGCAGCGAGCGGTCCCGCTCCGGATCGTGCTCCGAACAGAGCGGATCGGATGAACAGATGCCTGCCCGCGTCAGCGCCTGCTCGATGATCCTGCTGAGGTTTTCCGACTTGCCCATCGCGATGAGACCCCCTAGGGTCCCATCCGAATCGGCGGCGGCTGTGTAGAGGAGAACGCCAGCCATCGGCGTCTCGCCTCCCGAGCTGGCGTAGATGCGCTCTCGAATGCTCGCGGCATTGTAGCCGCATTCGAGGGCCAGCTCTCTGATCAGAAGATGGGAGAACGTGTGCAGCATCGTATAACGGAGCCCCGGATATCCTTTCTCAATATCGAGCAAGCGGGCATTCCGCCAGCCGCGATGACCGGCCTTGAGCCTGGCGTCCCTGCTCTGCGCCGTCTTCTTCGCCTCCCAAGCCGTCAGTTTCGGCTCATCGAAGCGCACGAAAATGCCTTCCCCGTGGACCTCGGTCGCAGGAACCCAATCCGGACGCTTCGAGGACAGCGGCGCCATAGGAGGGCGATCATCCGGCGAGTCGGACTCCTCTGGAGCCTCGACTCGAGTATATCCGATGAGGGCGTTGACCTCCCTGAGTCTCTTGAGCAGGAGGACTCCGCTTATGAAGGGCTCGAACCTCGCTGGCGCCGCGATCCTTTCGCTTAAGAAGTGCGGCCAGTCGGTCGGGGGATTAGGATGCGTGAGCACCGCCCATTCGGGAATCCGTACATCGACCTCGGATATGACGGTCGGGGCAGCGCCGGTGCTCTTCTTCTTCTGGATCGCGGTCCAGATCTCGCCAGCCTCGTAGCGAGCGATGCCGGGCAGAACTCCTCGCTTCTTGAAGCCCTTCAGCAATCCAGTGAGTTCGCCCTCGGAATCCAGGTCCTTGAAATCTTCCCAGCCATCTTCGACCAGTTGCTTGAGCGAATCGCCGGTGTGCGGTATAGCCAGGACTGAAAGCGTGATCGGGAACCAACTGTTCGTGGACCCGAGCAGCACCGTGCGCGCATCGTCCTTGCAGCCATCCTCGTAGTCGTCGAGGTGTGGATGCCGACCGCGACAGGCGGGCAGGTTCTTCTTCGCCTCATCGCCGAAGGCATGAACAAGAGACCTCGCGGCTCCGCACGCGTCGCATTTGACCCACAGGTTTTCCGTCTGCAACGAGGCTCCGCGCTCGAAGAATCGTAGCGTGCCTTTGCATGGAGCGCCGCCGCCACCGTGGACGAACCAGTGCCAAGGGAAGTCATCGAGATGTCCTTGCCGACACGCCAGCAAGAAACGCGCAGGGACGGCATCGGAACGCGAACCCTTCTCACAACTGGTATGCAGGAAATGGGTTTGATCGGGCCGATATGGATTGCCTTTGAGATTGAAAAGGCCCGAATCTATCTCGGCCAAGAGGCCACAGCGAACGCAGCGTAACCAGCGCGGGAAGGGACGGACCGGAACACCGATCCTGCTTTCAGCGGTCAATGGGGAAGCGTGCTCATCCGTAACGGCCGGCGGCATGCGCAACCGCTGGACTTGCTGGCCGAGAACCCGCCGGACCGCCTCTAGGAGACGAGATTCATCGATCGGCGGGCATCGATTGACCTCCCATCTATCGAGGCCCATCGTCACGACAGAGAGATTCGGCAGATCAATCAACGCTCCCGGACCGTACGTCCAGAGCAACTGGCTGGGCCTGACCTCGCCTACGGCCGTATTGCTCATGGCTGACCTCCGGCGCGCGAGTCCTGCGTCCTGGGTTTCCACGTTGGCCCGCTCGGGACTTTCCCGTCATCCATTACGAGACGGACGCCCGGCTCGACCTCGCGTAGGGAGAGCGGCACAGTGAATACGTCCCAGGGATGGAATCCGGGCCGCTTGAGAAGCGCCGCCACATCGTCCTCGCCAACCTTCCGCTTCTTGCCCGCCTCGTAGCCGAGTCGCCGACCGCCCCGAGTCGCCTCCCGCGCCCATTCATCGCAACGCTCTCCGACCATTTCTTCGACCAGCCTTTTGACCTCCTGCGAGTCGGTCACCTTCCAGCCATGATGGGACATCATCTGCTTCAATCGGGCGACCTCGGGCTTGGCCGCGCTATCGAGCTTCTCGGCCCCCAGGTTCGGGTTAAAGACATCGTTCCCGAGGCGTAGCCACCCGACCATCGCACCCGTCAATCCCCGGTCTAACGCGCGCGGCGCGAATGGCGTTACGGACTGCGCCTCGACATGCTTATAGAACGTGGCATGATAGTGCTCGAAAGTCTCATAGTGCGAAAGATCTCTCGGGCGAGACCAGGTGAGGACAGAGCAGACGAGGCCGGGAAAGAATCGGCCCACGCGGCTGGTCGCCTGGATGTATTCCGCTGTGCTCTTTGGTTGTCCATTGACGACCATCAGGCCGAGACGCATGACGTCGACTCCGACCCCGAGCATGTTCGTCGCCAGAACGACATCAATCGCGCGCGAATCGCCCTTCGTCCAGGTCTGCCGGAACCGGCCGGTCGCTGGATCGATGGCGCCTTTGAAAGAGAGCTCCAACTGATCGAGTTTGCTTGGAATATCCTTGCTCGAAACGCGAGACGTCAGCTCATCGACGACCTTGACGCTGCGCTGCGCCAAGCCGGGGCGCGCTACGCGACTCATCTGGACTCGGAACGAACGTGTCTGGACGTCGTCCTCGGCCAATCGCCGCATGCCTCCCAACTCACGTAAGGAGTTGAAGTATCCGACCACGGTCATCCAAGGATCGGCGGCCGGGCCGAAACGCTCGAATAGCGCCTCGGCCGCGGTCAGAAGAGCCGTATAGACGCGGATGAGTACAGCCGGCCTCGCACTGCCAGGGGAACAGATTCCCAAGTACCGTCGTCCGGGCTTATCGTCGATCGGTCTCTGGACCGAGAAGAAATTATCTTCGACATCCAGCCCGTGCGGTGGAAACACGGCCACACGGCGAAGGAAGATGCTGTTCATCTGCTCCGGAGCCTTGCGGACGGTCGCCGTCGATGCGATGACCTTCGGCCGCACGGATTTATCAGCCAACTTCCACGTGGCGAGATCATCGACGGTTGCTTCATAGAGCGCGACCATCGTTCCAAGAGGCCCGCTAATTAAATGCAGCTCATCCTGGATGATCAAATCCGGAGGACGGATCGCGGAGATCTTCTTGACATCCGTTGCTGGGAGGCTTCCGCGCTTCTGGTGCTTGCCGTTGCATTCGGCTCCAGGCCACAAAAGACCGTGCCGTGGACATTCCTCGGTGGCTTTTCCAAACAACGTTCTCACTTGACCGCGCCAGGCCATCATGGCGAACTTATCGACGGTCGCGATAAGCATGCTGGGTGGTCGACGATATATCTCATCATCGACGACCAGGACCGGCAGGCCCAAATCTTTCGATTGCGCCCGAGAGAAATCGCACCTGCCTAGTTTGTCGCCACAATAAATCAGCGTACGTCCGATGTCTTGGCCCAAACGCCGAACCTCGATGTCCCGCCCCGCCGCGATCTCGGAGCCGCACCATGGGCAACTCGCGAGTTGCGCCGGCGATGAGTTCATTGGGCGCTTCCCGGTCCGTTCCGCCTCGATCGCCTCGTGGCTGGATTCCGTATCATTGGGAGTGACCCTTTGGCCAACCCAAAGCCCAATCGTGAAAGGCGTGCGTCCCCAAGTCTTCTCGTCCTTCCTCCTGAGGACCTCCATCGCACAGATCAGAGTCGTCGCTCGTTGAAACTGCTGCACGGTCAGCAGGCGAAGCGTATAACGCATGATGACCGAGAGCCCTCGACTGGCATCGAGGCCTCCGAGATCGCCCTGGAGGCGGCGAATGGCCATCGTGAATGCGGCAACCCCCAAGTAAGCCTCTGTTTTGCCGCCACCGGTCGGGAACCACAGGAGATCGGCGACGGCATCGACAGTTTTCGTTCGATCACCATGAGCCGGATCTGCAACCGAAGCAACGGAAAGAAGCAGGAACGCGAGCTGGAACGGCCTCCAGGAGCGATTCGCCGGCACATCGACATCCAATAGATCGCCGGGCTCTCCGCGACGCCGCTTAAGCGCGTGGATGCTGTGGATACGCTGATCCGCCATCGCGAGATTGGCCAAGCGGAAGGCCTTGAATGCTTTTTCGTCGGACTCTAGAGTGGCGGTCCCTTCGCGGAGGCGTTTGAGAATATTCGAGCACCGGTCGATGCTTGGCATAGCGCTAGCATCGTGACCGACCACATCTTTTCCGATCCGAGCCCGTTGCTCCGAGATCCATGCTTCGTAATCATTGGAGAGGAGCGACAGAGTCGCGATCAAATCCTTCCGCTCCATTTCTGCGAGACGCCTCATGTCCAGAAGCTTTTCGGCAGCCATCCGACGCATGACTGGCCGATCGTCCGTACCCATACCGGGCGGCTCGGTGACAGCCACCTCATAAGAGGGGAGGACCCGAGTCCGAATTGCGACTGCCCGATCCGCGTCATCCTTCGGAGTCTCCGCATGGACCGCTACGCCATGACCGACCGCGAACTCTACGCGGTGTCGGTAGATCATTCCCAGGGCGGCTTGCTCCTCGTCGCGATTCGAGCCGTCAATCAATGGTCGGCGGAGGAAGCTCGCCTTGCCTTCGGGATGTCGGAGGACCAACTCTGGCTGGAATAGCCAGGCTTCGTCCTGGTTCTGGTCCGGTTTCAGTTGGTCGTTCACTAAGAAAACGGTCACCAACTTCTCGCCCGACGGCAGCGGAGGTCTCACAACGCCTTGGATCAACACCTTGGGACATTCTGAATCTGCAGGAAATGGCCGTATCGGCCCCGGCTTCAAATCCAGAAGGATCTTCCCACCGGCTGGAATCCGTTTCCATGCGCGTAGTGGTTTGCCATCCTCATCCGCCTGTTCCTCGCTCGTGGTTCTGATGTAGCGGCCCCAATGCGCGTCTATTTCGAGCTGCGCGGCCATACCATCCACGCAGACCGTGAGACCGAGGGATGACGGCACGAACGATTGGTTCTTCGAGGCATCCACTTCCATCGCCTCATCGCCTTCGGAGTCTCTAGCGCCGGCCGTCTTAGCGAATTCCTCGCCAGGCAGGTAGCGGCGGCCACCCTTATTTTTGCCTTCGCCGACCTCTTCTAGGGGCTTCAAACCGACCGGAGTCTTCCCATCGCCCTCTTTCTCTAGGGCCGATGGCCCTTGGAGGCCTTCGATAAATTCGCCGTCTTCTCTCGTTTGAGGAGCGAGCTTCCCCACGAGATACCGATCACGGACGCTCATGCCAACAATCTCCTCCGTGGGGCCGCTGGCTGGTCCCAGAAGATCGTCCATTACGGCCATCTGGAGCAGTTCCCGGATATAAGCCCGTTCATTAGGCGTCCGCCCCTCGATGACGGGAAGCATAGTGAACTCCTTCCCGGTCGCTGCTTTGAGCGCACTTTCGAAGGCTGACCAATCGAGACGAAGAAGGGGTTTGCCCAGATCGCCCTCAGCAATTGCGAAGTCGGCGACCGGCCGTGCAGGGGTCAACGGCAGGAGTCCATCAAGAAACAGACGGACGCTACTCAGCTCTCGGCGGACACGATAAAGTCGAGCGAATGCTCTGAGTTCGACAACACCTGAGGACTCCTGCACTAAAATGAGGGCATCACCGTCGCGAATATCACGATAGGCATCAAGCTCGGTATTCGTGGATAAGGAAAACTCCTCGAGTCGCACATCCCGGCCAATCCGCAAAAGCCAGGCAGACTCCCTGATCGGGTTCAATGCTGCGATTGCAGCCTTATCCTTTCCGATGGTCATCCGTCATCTCCTCGAATAGATCGGCACCCTGGTTATGGGGTCTCCCCTTTGGCTCCGCTGCAATCTTTGCGAGGGCGGGTCTGTCCTCCTCGTGCAGTCCGTTCTTGATCTCTTCATCATAGCGCTGATGATTGAGGGCCAAGAGACGGTCAAGGATGATTCGACGTGCAGATTCGTTGATGCCATAACGCTTACCCCGTGTGGCTTCATGGAACCCGTGCCCCAAGTCGATGTCTTTCCATCCGTAAGCAGTAGCGACAGCGTGATCCATTTCGACCTGGACCGATCGGAGACCGGCGATATCTGCCGACTCTTCGCCTGTATCGTGAAAGCGGTTGTAAACCTTGGTCAGCCCCTCATCTCTTTGGCGCAGAAGTGCCTCCCGCGTTTCATAGTAGGACCGACCTATTGCGTCCAAATTATCCAACGAACTCGGAAAAGGGAAAGTCTCAAAAGCATCTGTGGCGGAATAGCGAAGATCTTCTTTCATCGTCGATGAATACTTTCTAGCCCACTCTTCATGGAAGCATGACTGCAAGATTGCGAAGTCGCTCAAGTGATCTAAAATGAAAACAACTACAGCATCAGAAAAGACGATGTTCGGTCTGTAAAAAACGGGGGCATGAGTATTGCTGACCCTTGGCCGAACAATCACAGAAGCCTTAGCTCTGATTCGAGAATAAAGTGCTTCCTGCCGCCTGCCGTATTGCCACCACAACCTTACATAGCCTTTCGCAGAGCTGTCACTCTTTGCAGCCAACTTGTCCCGTCCAGGCTTTACTCGCGTGCTAACAATGTCAAGAATATCTGGATAGTCCTCGGCAACGGGGCCCTGGTAATCCTGCGAGCATGCGGCCCTGTTTAAGGGCCAATCAAAGAAATTAATTACCCATCGGGAGGCAGCGTGATCAGGAGTCGCGTTCAAGTCCTTCCCGGTAACATACGGGAATAAGACATCTGCATTCCTGGGTTGTTTCCGAAGGAGTTCTTCGGCCTCTTCCACAGGAAGGATGAAACCATCTCCGACCAATACTGAGCCATGAAAGGCGACGTCGCTTTGAGCCTTCAGTGGCCTTGGCCCGGATTCCGCAACGCCAGTGGTCAAGAACGGCGAAATCGAATTGCATTCAATGGGGCCCAGAAATCGAACCCCAACGAATGGCGCCTTCGTTATATGCACAACAGCAACAAATACAGCGGCTCCGCCTGGCCAGGCAATTGATGCGTCGGCACGGTAGATGACGCCTGCATTCTTTACAATGAATTCTAACGACGCTTCACGAGAATCCGCCTGCGCAATGGTATTCGTCGCTATCAGACCGAAACAGCCCCGATCATTTAGCAGGTCAAACGCCCGTAGGAAGAAAAGGCAGCAGAGGTCCGCTCTACCATGGCTCGATGGGAAGCATTGCCGGAGATATCGGAGGTAATCGTTTCCAAAAACGGTGCTTATGCGGGACCCGCCCAGAAATGGTGGATTTCCCACGAATGCATTGAAGCCGCCGCGATCGAATACCTCAGGAAACTCTAGCGGCCAATGGAATGCTCGGCGCCCACGCAATTGCTTGCTCGCGTAAGCCTTGAAATCCGACAACGGCTTTCCCATTGCAATTCCAGCCTGTTCCGAAGCGACATGGCGCTGCTCCTCGTATTGCGCTCCGCGTGGCGCCGACAACTCGAAAGCTATTAGACAATCGGCCAGGGCCTTGATCTTGGCAGTCCTTGCTTCAGCTTCTAGGTGAAATCGGCTTTTGGTTACGATCTGTCCGTAATCGTTAGATGGAAGCGCTTCGAGCGCCCGTCTTTGGGCGGATGTTTCACCGATGAGTTTGGCCAACTCGGCCATGGCGAAAGTGATCTGGTTGCCGCCAGGATTCAATCTGAACCTCTCGATCTGTTTGATTGAACTGATGCCCAGAAGAGAGTCTCCGCATTTAAGTGCATGGTCTAAAAATCCGAATGGTCGGTTCCGCATCATGGTGACGAGCCAAAGGCTCAACTTCCCGAGCTCAACGGCCATGGGATTGATATCAACGCCATAGAGGCATCGGCTCGCGATGAGGCGTCGGGCGATAAGCAATCGGTCTGACTTATCTTTTGTCATGAGATCAACACCGGCTGAATCATCCATCACCGCGCCATCAGCCGACAGAGCCTTGCCCATCGCCTCGCTTGCCGACCACGATTCGACAAGTCTTTCACTAAGGAATCGGCAGGCCTGAACCAGGAAAGCTGCCGACCCCATCGCCATATCGCATATCTTCAGATCCATCAATTCAGCCGAGGTCCTCAGCTTCCATTCTCTCGGCGGCCTGCCTTCCGCCGGCCCGACGTATACGAGAGGTTCGAGAGTGTGCCGAACGATGGGCTCAGTAAGGGATTTCGGGGTATAGTGGGTTCCGGTAGATCGTCGGCTCGTACCTGGAATGATGGAGAAGGAGCCGGGTCGATATACGAGCATGGTTTCCCAGCTATCGGTGCGGATGAGTCCTGCGAATGGCAACAAGCGGCGTGCCAAGGTTTCATCTCCGTTGCAGGCGTGGATCAGCCGGAGCAAGGCCGGGTCATCTCCGCCGCGAGTCAATGCCGAAGCGATCGCGGCCGACGATCGACCAGTCAGTTCCGTGAGGTGTTCAACCGCCCTCGCTTGGCTCTGCGATACGAGGCTTTCCAACTCGTCAAGCGCGATAGATGGATGACGGATCTTTTGCGAGCCGATGAGACCGACAGTCAACCTATCCAGTTTGGCTACGGTATATTCGAGCAAGCCCTCGTAGACGTGCCCGAGCTGCTCTACATCGAGCGCCCGATATGAAAGGAGGTGTGCGCCGCCGCGCTGTTCGAGGACCTGAAGTGCGTCCAGCAGCATCAGAACTGTATGATTGTCGATTGGTAGAGGTACGGCCGATGCCTCGCGCCAAGTAGTGTCTTTCGCGCGGCCTTCTAGAAATGGAAACCGGTCGGGGTCGAAGAGAGAGCCTCCCAGCGCTGGCATCCTGAGCGTTTCGTGTTCGACGCCTCCGTAAATCGCTCGAAATACGGCGAGCATCCGGGACCACGCATCGTGCCGCCGTTCAAGCACTTCCACACCGTAACGATCAGCATCCTCTCGCAGCTTGGCGCGCAAAGTGGAGATCGCGTAATGCTGATCGTAAGTAGGGTCACCGAGAAGGAGCAGACCCCGCTCCTCAGCGCACAGAGTGAAGACAAGCCGCATCATGACAGTCAGACCCGCCTCGTAGAGCTCAACAGGACGGATAGCCTTCAACAGGTCGCCGTCGCGATCCTGATCGACGCGTCCGATCGCCTGAACCAGAATCTCGACTGCGCGGCGAACTTGCTCGCCGAGTGTATCGGTGACCTCTTCCTGGAAGGCTATAGAGCGGTCGAGCAGAGCGCCTAGGCTATCTTCTTTGGGCCCGAAACATCTGCGCACGCCAAGCAACGATTGAAAGGCCTTCAGGGTCACAGGCTCCTGCCACCATAAGCGAGCGAGCCACCCAGCATATCCTGAAGTAGCACCGATCGGTGCATTGACGATGACCCATCGTTCGCCTTCGGTCACTAAGCCGACCCGCACCTCGTTGCTTCGGCAGAGGAGAGTCGCCCTTTCTATCGGCGAGGCAGGCCAGGAATCGCCTGCGAGCGGCTTCTCCAAGTCGGTCCCGGGCGGAAATGCTAGGACAAGAAGCCGCAGTTTCCCGTCATCGCCGTGAACGGCGAAATCCGGCGATACCGGTACCTGGCCCGTCGCCTGGTATGTGCACGTGTCATTCAAGGTCCGGCGATCGGAGAGAATCGTGTCGTCGTACTCGAGCATATCCTCGAGAACCATTCGGACCCATGCTGAATGAATCTCGGCGAGTTGAGGATCCTCATCGTCGACCGCGTCACGCCACTCTTCGTAGGCGGATCTCAACCGTTGACGCCGCGGTGTCTCGATCTTGTCGAGTCCTTGGGGAAAAGCTTCTTCCAGAACGGAGGCAGCCAGGAATGGACCTGAGATATCGATCAGAGAGAGCCATCCCACCTGTTCGGATATGCAAGGCATGGTCAATGGGGTCCCTCGAAGCCCTCGGGGATGAGGAATTCGACCGCCACTGGGAAGGTGCGGTCGATCGGATCGGCATAACGCTTGCGAATTGCAGCGATCTCGCGCTCGCGCTCCTCCGGTATGCGTTCCAGACGGGAACGCAACGCCTCTCGATCGCGACGTAGTTGCTCGCGCTCATCGGTCGGGAAGAGTTCCGCCTGGCGCGGCACCCCCATCTCCTGCAACTCCTTGCGGATCATCTTGTCGAGGTCGGTAAGGACCTGCGCCAAGTCGTCCTCTTCGGAGTTCCGCCGCCGTTCGAGCGTGCTGGCCAGATGTTCGAGTCTCTCGCGAGAGCGCGCTTCTACTGCTTTCAGAACCTGATTCTTCTGGCCGTCGAAGCGTTGACGCATCACGGCGAATAGCGGGTCGGGAGGCTCCATCGGGCTGCTCGCGGCCAGCAATTCGTCCAATCTGCCGATCGCCCTGATCCTCGAAAATCCGCCGGCCTTGAGCTCTCCGCCTGTCAGAGTCAGTTCTTCATGCAATCGGTGATGACCGCTTCCGGTGATCACCAGTCGCGACCAGAGGATCACGATTGGTTCTTCGGCCATCGCACGTGGGATGGCCCGGGTTGCTACGCGCGTCAGCTTCCGGCGATCATGATGCGCCCAGACTTCGGCTCGCAGCAGACGCAACGACATCTGGACCAATCGATGGTTAAGATGGGCCAGGACGACATCGTCGCGTCCCTTGGCTACGGCATGATCGAAAGTGACGGGGCGGCGCTTCCCGGTATAGGGGTGTTCGAGACCTTGAGTGGCCTGAGTCCATGAACCCGTCAGCATGGGGACGTCGAAAGTAGCCTCAGCGGGAATTGAATGAACTCCTACCGGTCTGAGAGGAGGCTTGCCGGCGATTTCGAGTGCCGTGCCTACAGCTCTGGCAACCCGATCGGGGGTCAGTTGAAATCCTCTGCGAGCGTCCAAGAGGCGCTCGTGCAGCTTCGCGATACGCTCCTGTAGACGTCGCTCCGCGGCGAGGAATCGTTTCGCTTTCTCGGCTCTCGATTCGGCATCGCGAGTATCCATATCGCGCCGACGTCCGAGCATTGCATCCTCGATCTGCTGGGCGATGACCGGCCCGACGCAGCCCAGATCCTCGCGGATCGTATCTACTTTACGCGCAGCGCGGAGCAGAAATTCGTGATCGCCCTCCAGATCACCCGGTTTAAGCGGTGTTGCGTTCTTTTTCGAGGCGCCAACGGGATGCCAGATGCGGACGACTTTTTCCTTCTGCCCGTGGCGATCAATGCGACCGTTGCGCTGTTCAAGAACGTTCGGACTCCAAGGAATCTCGACATGGATCAAATAATTGCAGTGATTCTGCAGATCGATGCCTTCGGAGGCGGCATCAGTCGCCAACAGAATGCGGACCGGCGATTCATCGGGATGCGCCTGGAATGCGGCCTTAACTTTCTCGCGATCATCGTGCGGCATTCCGCCGTGTAGCACCATCAGCCTATCGCCGCCCCACCCTCTCGTTGACAGAATCTCCTTGATCCACGAGTGGGTAGCTCGGTATTCCGTGAACAGGATCACGCGCTTGTCGTTGGGTTCGCCACCCTCCTTCAGGTGCTCATCCAGCCACAGGAGGATGGCTTCGGCTTTCGAATCGGCTCGATTCTTCGCGGTCTCCGCCCAAGCGGAAAGCTTGTCGAGCATCTTTTTCTGGTTCTCGGTCAGAGGCGTAGACAGTTCGCTCGCGACCTCTACCGCATCGGCTGCAGCCCGCTCCGCCTGGGCATCATCGGCATAGTCCTCTTCGGTCCGGATGATCGCCTTGCGGAGGATGCGCTCCCTCAACGGCTGCTTCTCGCTCTTGAAAGTCTTCTGTGCCAAGGAGCGGCGATGCTGGAGTAGAGTCGTTGCGAACGCCATCGGAGACGAGAAGAGCCGCTTCTTCAGCAGCTTGTGAATGAAGTCCATGCCGAACCTGGATGTTCCCTTGGAAGCGCTCTCGGCACGGCTTTTGATGTAGGCCTCCAGAAGTTGGTGGATTTCGCGCTCTTCTTTCGTGTAGTCGACTTCGAGGGCCAGGATTTCGCGCTTGGGATATAGGGGTTGGCCTTTCTCATCGACCAGGTCGGTCTTCAGACGACGAACCATGACTCGCTGCAGTTGCTTCTCATCCGGCATGATTCCGCGAGCGAACCGCTGATCATCGAGCAGTTCGAGTAGCGAAGTGAACGACTCCTGATAGCCGTTGTGCGGCGTCGCGCTAAGGAAGAGCCGGTGCTCGAAATGGGGCGCAAGCAACCTGATGAGCCGTGTGCGCCAGCTCGGCATCGCATAACTGACGGCGGCTGCCGGCGCCACGTTATGCGCTTCATCGACGACCATGATGTCGAACTTCCGCGGATACGTGACGTGGGCGGGCAGAGCATCCTTCAGCAGACGTAGCCCTTCCCCGCTCTTCATCCAGTCCATCGACGCGATGAGCCGAGGAAAGCTCGTCCAGGGATTGGCGTGGATGCCGCGCTCGCGGCGGAGCAGCCTGATGTATTCGGTATCGACTATCCGGAATTCCAGCCCGAATTTCTCATGCATCTCCGTCTGCCATTTCGACTGGAGCGATGCGGGACAAACGACGAGCACGGATCTCGCACGATGGCGGACGAGCAACTCTTGGATCACGAGGCCCGCTTCTATTGTCTTCCCTAGGCCCACATCGTCGGCGATGAGCAGGTTGACGCGCGCCATATCGATCGCTCGGACGAGAGGATCGAGCTGGAAATCCTGGATCTCGACTCCACTGCGGAAAGGCGACTGCAGAAAGGACCGGTCTGCGTCGGTCGCCGCTCCCCAACGTATCGCATCGAGGAACGCTTCGAGACGCTCGCACGAATCCCAGCCGCTGATTTCGGGCAAGCCTGTAGTTTCGAGGACGCGCGCACCTGGCTCCAGCTCCCATATCGCCGACAGGGTTTCGTTCAGGGCATCTTCGTCGAGGGACGAAAGGCTTATGAGATGCTGGGATGGACTGTCAATCGTTCGCGGCAGTCCTGATGACTGTACATCGGTCACGACCCATTGCCGCCGACGAATCTCGACGAGCTGGCCCGGTTCGGGAGGTGCGGTGGTCAAAGCGGTTCTCTTCGATGACGACAGGCTTTCACGATGCGGGCGACGATGCCTGGTGTCGGTGGCAGGCAATTATGCTCCCAGATTCGAAAAACTCGCCAACCGGTCTTCCGAAGACGGCCGGACTGCCGCTTGTCCCGGTCCTTGTTCTCGGCGAGTTTGGGCAACCAATACTTCTGATTCGATTTGGGATACGTCGCGTGCTGTGGGCAGCCGTGCCAGAAGCATCCATCGACAAGGACAGCGACTCTCTGGGCCGGAAAGACGATGTCGATATTGACCCCTTCGATGCGGCGATGAAGGCGGAAGCGTAATCGTTCGCCATGCAAGACCGAACGAATCGCAAGCTCCGCGGCAGAATCTTTATTTTTCACACGCCGCATTATGTCGGAGCGGGTCAATGGGCGTGCTTTCGCGGTCTCTCTTCGCAAGACGCCTCGGATACATGTTGCATGACGGTCCGGCCGAGAGCCTTCGCGAGCTTCGGTGGAACCGCGTTGCCGATCATACGGCCTACGGCCCTGCGGTTCAACTTCTCTCTCTTGGGCCAGAAGGCGTAGTCGCGTGGGAAACTCTGCAGAATCGCCGCTTCACGAAGAGTAATAGATCGATCCTGGTCCGGATGACCGAATCTTCCATTGCCGATTCCGGTGCAGAGAGTGGTCATCGTCGGCGAGGGACGGTCCCACCACATCCGGCCATAAATGGAACCGTAAGTCTTGCCTGTGTCTTTGCGATGGCATTCTAGGACCAATTCTTCCGGCCAAGTCCGCCGAGTGCCACCATCATGCGGTGTAATGCGAATCCTCTTGAGATTCAATGGCGAGAGCTGTGAGGCGGCATGAAGAGGATCGGTGGGATCATCCTCCCCCGCGTTCAGTGAAAGGAGATTACCGATGGCCTGTCGGACCGTCTTCCGCTTCTTCGGGTCGCCATAGCGCCCTGGAGGAATCGAAATCTTCCCCAGCCGCGAAGCGAGCAACACCAGTCTTTTCCGAGATTGCGGGATGCCATATTCCGTGCAATTGACAACGCGCCAATCGACATGGTAATCGAGCTTCGTCAAGGTCTTCAAGAAACGATCAAGAACTTCCTTCCCGCGGTCCGCCAATTCTGGAACATTTTCCATCGTGACCAAATCAGGGACGATTCCGCTCACGAAGCGAGCGAAATTATTCAGCAGGCCCCAGTCTGGATGGTTCTTCACGCCGTTCGTGTATCTCGAGAACGGCTGGCAGGGCGCGCAACCAGCGAGGAGACTGTACTTGCCAGGCTCGAAGAGCTTTTTGATGCTTGTGTAATTCTTTGAGCCTATATCCCACGGAAGAAACTGCACGCCTCGATTGTTTCGGAGGTAGGCATGTTCGGCCTGTTTGTCGATGTCGATGCCGCCTACGACGCGGATTCCTGCCTGAATAAGACCATGAGTTAAGCCGCCAGCGCCGCAGAACAGATCGACAGCGCTCACCGGGCTTGCTAGAAGTCTCGGAGAAGGTCTACGACTCGATACCGCCAGTTTCCTCGAATCTCTAGGAGTCATTGGTCATCTCGGCTCCACATGAAAAAATCCATTAGAACCAAAGGAAAACAAGCAAAGTATACTAAAATCCACTCTCCGCAGTCGTGGGGGACCTCGCTAGCGAGGTGGAGCGGCGCGGACCGACCCGCATAGGCGGGG
>Ga0209515_10000282_pt1 | contig 97209 bp, 97 predicted proteins | sample Subgroupgradi54m_FD_187454 | JGI IMG/M metagenome (GOLD analysis project Ga0209515, IMG submission 187454) | Subsurface groundwater microbial communities from S. Glens Falls, New York, USA - GMW60B uncontaminated upgradient, 5.4 m (SPAdes)... ... | reverse complement strand
TTCGAGATCGTCGGGCGCTTCATCGCGGGCAGGACGGCGATGAGCTGCTGGAGCTTGGCCTCCGGGACGTTGAGCTTCACCCCGACCTTCCCGTCCGCCTCCACCGCGCCGGCAAGCAGCGTCTTGAGGCTCTCGATCTTGCGCCGCTTCCAGGGATCGCGCATCGCCGCGGTGTTGGCGATGAGCTGGGTGGTGGACTCGCACACCGTCTCGAGGATGCGCAGGCCGTTCGCCACGAGCGTCTGGCCGGTTTCGGTGAGCTCGACGATGGCATCGACGACGCCCGCGCGCACCTTCCCCTCCGTCGCCCCCCAGGAAAACTCCACCTCGGCGCGCACGCCGTGCCGCTCCAGGTACTCCTTCGTCACATTGACGAGCTCCGTCGCGATCCGCTTGCCGGCGAGGTCCTTGAGGCTGCGGATGGGCGCTCCCGCTGGCACCGCGAGCACCCAGCGCACCGGGTGCCGGGTGCGCTTGGCGTAGACGAGCTCCGCGACCCGCTCCACGCGCGAGCGGTTCTCCAGCACCCAGTCGTTGCCGGTGATGCCGCAGTCGAGGACCCCCTGCTCCACGTAGCGGGACATCTCCTGCGCCCGCAGCAGCATCGGCGCAAGCTCCGGATCATCGATGGATGGCAGGTAGGAGCGCTCGCTGATGAGGACCTTGAATCCGGCCCGATCAAAGAGCCGGACGGTGGCCTCCTGCAGGCTGCCTTTAGGCAGGCCGAGCTTCAGTTGTGGTCCGTTCGCCGACGAAGCTCCCTCGGTCTCGGCGGCTGGTGCCGGACGGACTCGCCCCTCGCTGGCTCCTCCGGAGCGGCCCGGATGCGCACGTTTGGCGCTCATTTTGGCTTTCATGGACACACTTCCTTAAATAGAGGTAGGCATCGGATGCTGTGGAATGCGACGGGTGAATAAATTTCGCGAAGCGAAATGTATGGAAAACGCCTCACGATTGTACAGGAGGCGTCCTAGGGTGTCAACCGCATGGGGCAATCTGACGCTCGTCTAAAAACCCGCAACGTTCGTTCAATGCGTAACGCGTAACGTGAAACGTGAGAACGAAAATCGGGTCTCCGTGACGCATGACGCGTTACGCGAACGTATAGGCAGGTATGCCGCATCGTCCCGCCGGCCCTCGGGGGGCCTGGCACCAGGAGGGACGCCTCCGTGTCACTCAGTCCTTCGAGCAGGACAAGAGTTGTATGTATGGAGCATTGGTTCCGGCGACTGTGCCAGCGGCGTTTATAGTTATACCCGTCCCGGCTGGATACATCGGCAAGTCGAGATCTATAGAGTAATCGGCGCCCTTTGTCATCACCCCGCTTCCATTCACATTGGGACCTGCTTGGATATTGTGCATCGTATGTACGTGCCCAGGATCGGTGATTAAGTGCGTGTGCTGGCCCACCGCTCTGTTCTCAAGATCGGTTAATGCCGTTCCAGCGATCCCCCGCAGCGTGCCCGAGAGGGGTAGCCCGACCGGGTACCGGCCTTGGGCCTGGGTAAACTCGGTCCAGCCGTCGGGGCAGGATGCCAGGTTGAAGAACATGATGGCGCCCGCAGGGATCAGGGCGTTTCCGTTTTCCCTGAGTTTACCGCTGGCATTTACGTCCCCTCCCTGAGCATCCAATTTAAATCCCGGGTTCGTCGTCCCGATCCCGACCTTCCCATCCAAGGCCGCGTAGAGCGCGGTGGGCTTGCACTCCCCGGCGTCCCTGGAGCCGTCGCCGTTCTCATCGTACCAGTCGGTGCCGGCGGGGCAGGTGCCCCCGGACGGATTCACGGCCGGCGAGCCGGCGACCGCGAACTTCCCGCCGGCCGCCGAGCGCGCCCCGATCCCCACCCCGCCCTCATAGATCGCGAAGGACGAACTGCTCGTGGAGCTCAAGGTCTGGTAGGCCCCCTTCGGGGAGGGGTAGTAGGTCGTCAGGCTGATCTCCTCGGCCACCACGTAGGCCGTCGTCGCCAGCAGCACACCCACGACCAGCCACTCTCGCCATGCCGTCCGCATCGGTGCGCCTCCTTCTGGTTCCCCGGTGAAGATGCCTGTCCCCAAACTGTCACCGCATTCTACACCCTCCAGCACCCGCTGTCAGCGGCCCTCACCGCGCTTTACGCGTGACACCTGACGCGATAGAATGACGGCCATGTCGCCGCGACGCAGCAAGTGGGACCTCCTCCGGCACCGCGCCATCTGGATTCTCATCATCCTCCTCGTGCCCCCGTTCATCATCTTCTTCTCGGGCGCCGGACAAGCGCCCAGGTCCGGGGGGATCGCGGGGACCATCTTCGGCGCGCCGATTTCCCATGAGGCCTTCGAGCAGCGACAGGCCTGGGTGTCCCTGAAGCTCTCGGACAAGATCCAGGGGATTTCGCGCGAGCTCCTCGATCGGTTCGTGCAGCAGCAGGTCTGGCAGGACCTCCTCTTCCTCGCCGAAGCCAAGCGCCAGCGGCTCCGGGTCGATGACCGGGACCTGGCCGCCGCCATCGCGCGCATCCCGGTCTTTCAACAGGACGGCCGCTTCCGCGCCGACTACTACCGCGCCTATCTCCGCTCCCAGCGGACGTCCTCGCAGTTCTTTGAAGCGCTGCTCCGCGACGATCTCCTGATCGAGCGGCTCATCAGCTCGGTGAACGCCTCCATCTCGGTCAGCGCCGAGGAAGTGAAGGCCGCGTACCATGAGGCGCGCGATCGGCTCCAGGCCTCCCTCCTCGTGTTCGACGCGTCCTCGTACGCGAAGGACGCGACGGCGGCCCTCCTCGAGTCAGATCTCCGCGCCTACTACGACGCGCACCGTGAGGAGTTCCGCGTGCCAGGAACGATCAGCCTGGAGTACGCCGGCATGTCGCGCGACGAGATGATGGCGCGCCTGCAGCCGAGCGAGGAGGAGCTCCACGCGTTCTACGAACGTCACCCGGAAGAGTTTGCTCAGGAAGACGGCGCCGCGAAGCTCTTTGACGACGTCCACGGCCAGGTCCGCCAGCGCATGACGGAGATCACGGTGCGCCGAGCGCTCACGGCGCTCGCCATCGATCTCGACGAGGACCTGAAGGCCAAGCGCCCGTTTGAGGAGATCGTCACGACGCGTGCGCTCAGCCCCCGGTCGGCCGGCCCGCTCGATCCCGACAACCCGTGGGTCCCGAACGCGCCCGAGCCCGCCCTGCTCGAGGCGGCCAAGGACCTAAAGGGAGGCGAGATGAGCCGCGTGATTGAGACAGACCTGGGCGTGTACGTCGCGCGGGTCACGCAGCGGATTCCCTCCCACATCCCGCCATTTGCAGAGGTCCGCGCGAAGGCGCAGGATGGGCTTGTGAAGGCCCTCAGCCGGGCAGCCGCCAATGAGGCCGCGCAGGCGCTGCGGGCCAAGCTGGAGGAGCAACGGAAGGCCGGGGTGCAGTTTGAGGAAGCGCTCCTCGTCGCCGGCAAGCCTCCGGACGTGCGGCCGGTCTCGTTCACCCGCACGGACCCGATTGACCCGATGGGGAGCGTCCCGGACGTTCACCCCCATACGACGGCTGATGTGGGGGTCAACAAGGCGGTCTTTGACACGCCAGTGGGGGCGCTCACAGAGGTCCTCGAAACGCCCAAAGGATTTGTGATCGTCCGGCCGGAAGCGCTGATGCCAGCGGATGAGGCCACGTTCGCCGAACTCGCCGATAGCCTCCGGAAGGACACCCTCACGAAAAAACAGCACGCGCACTTCGAGCAGTGGGTGAAGGACCTGCAGGCCCGCGCGAAGGTTGAGAGGTCTCTGAAGTCCGGTGACAGTCACCGAGACTGACTGTCAGTCTTGAGTAATTCGGTCAGGTGGGATTGGCGAAGACCGGGGACCACGTGGCGTCGGAGAAGTTGAAGGGCTTCGTGATGTAGGCGTCCGCGCCATACTGGCGGGCGGCCTCCCGAACCTCCGCTTCGTCGCGCGCCGTCACCATGACGACCCGCGCCTCAGGGCGAAGCTCCTTGACGCGCTTGAGGACCTCGATCCCGGAGATCCCCGGCAGCATGATGTCGATCAGGATCACGTCAGCCGGACTTGCTCGAAGCCGTTCCACCGCCTCTTCCCCGCTGAAGGCGGAAACCACCGAGAAGCCCCGCCCGCTGAAAAACTGCTCCAGACAGTCGCAGATCCCCTCTTCGTCTTCCACAATCAGCATCCGTCGCATGGCTGAGCGGCTCTCCCCTCCTTGGACCTGTCCCAAAACCTCAGATGACACCACAGAAGCACAGAAGGTCCACAGCCCGCCCCGGCACGCCGGAGCGGGCCGGGGAAACACAGAGGGAATCTCGACGGGAAGTTCTCTGTGCCTCTGTGGCGTGAATCATCGTTTTGGGATGACCTCTAAACAAAAAGGGCTGCTGAAGGTCATCCTTCGGCAGCCCGGCAGCCCTTCTCCAGCGTAACGCGTAAGGTGTAACGCGTAACGTGACAACCCCTCACGTTCCACGTTACGCGTTCAACGTTCCACGGTCTTATGGGCCCGTAGCTTTGCGTCCCCCGCTCACGCGGGGTTTGCCCCCCACACCCCTATCGCTCGGTGCAGGGCCCCTCCACCATACAGATAGCAGAGAGGTTTCTCGAGTTGTCCTCCCCTTCCATCCTTCCAAGAAAAGTGTGCCTCATCCAGCGTAGAACTGTCAAGGTGGGGGAAGAGAAACATGGCACTTTTCTCCTTGTGGCGACGCTGAAGGGGTGCTACACTATCTGCCAGTTTCAACTCAGGAGTTTTGCCTAGATGCTTGACCTTGGTTTAGAACCGCTCCAGGCAGAGGACCTGGTCTACGTCCAGGAGGAGCCAGCGCTTGAGATTGCGCTGCCGCAGGTTTTTGACCAGCCGGAGCTCACCGTGCTCCAGCGGGGCAAGCTGCCGCATGCCGAAGCGCTGGCGGCGCAGATCGCTCAACGCCACCGGGACAATCCGGAGGCCCCGCTCGGAGCGGACTACCAGGAGCTCGTGAGCGAGTTCCAACCCTTGTTCGCCTGGGCCATCGCCTGCTGGGACTACCTGCTCTCCACCGAGGGCTGCCGGTTTCTCCCCCGCAACGGCCGGCAGAAGTTCGGCGTGCGGGGCGACTACTCTGCGATGACCGACAAAGACTACTCGCGCATGGTCCATGGCCTCTTTCGCGCCTGCGTCCTCGACTTCGCGCAGCACGCCCGCCACAGTGCCCTGGCGGGCGTCCGCCGAAGCGGTGTGGAGGACGCCGTCAGCGGAATCCCACAGTCAAATGGCGGGCCGTCACCAACCGGATCGCTGAGCCACTGGCTGCGGGAGCGGCTCTGGCCGCAGATCCTCGAGGCGTACCGACGGCTCGAGAACCCGCCCGATCCCCGCCAGCGCACGCTCACACCCTACAGTTACCTGCGCTGCGTCCCCTACGAGTTCCTCAATGAGTTCCACCATGACCTGGTCTATGCGACCGTCCAGCGGCTCCCCCTGAGGGAGTGGCAGGCGCTCGATGCGTATTTTCTCCGCTTTTTCACCGACGCCGCGTCGGCGGAATCGCTCGGCACGTCCGTCGAGGAGTGGGGGGGCGCCCTGCGCCACGGACTGACCACATTGCTCATCCACGAGCGGCTCGTGTATTGTTTGTTGCGGCAAATTGAGCGATACTAAGAGTGGCTGAAGGCGCCGCGACCCGAGAGGATATCGTATCACGCCACGGCGTCGGTATGTGTGGCTGGGTGGCGCACGTCACATGAAGCCCAGACTTACGGAACGAAGTGAACGTAAGTCTGTGGCGGAATGTGACCCCTCACCCAGCGTTGGGTTTGGTTCGGGCATACCGGATACGACTGGGGTGGAGGGGACATCCCAACGAGCTAGGTCGACTCCACCGCTGGGTGAGGGGTTCAATTCGGGCAAACGAGTTACGTCGCCCTGGCGGGCTCTGTAACTCGTGCCCTCATTGAAGGAGAAGGGTGATGGCGAAGGGTTCGCATGAGATGGTGCTGGAGGCTCCTCCTGAGATGGCCATCCGGAGCATGGCTGGGAGCGAGATCACGACGGGCTCGTCCGTCTCGTTCATCAAGCCCTATGTCAAGACGAAGTGGGACATCCTCGCCGGCATTGCGATCATCCATGCCGGTGCTTTGCTCGCGCCGTTCACGTTCACGTGGAGTGCGTTCTGGGTGTTTTTCGTCCTGCAGTTCGCCACGGGATTGTTCGGCGTGACGCTGTGCTACCACCGGCTGCTCGCCCACCGCAGCTTCCAGGTCCCCAGGTGGCTGGAGTATCTGCTCACGATCTGCGGTTCCCTCGCCCTGCAGGGCGGGCCCATCAAGTGGGTTTCGACTCACCGGGTCCATCACGCCTTCTCCGACCGTCCGCAAGATCCGCACAGCCCGAAGCGCGGGTTCTGGTGGGCGCACATGCTCTGGCTGTTTGCCTATGATGAGACGCTCGACCACCCGGCCAAGTTTCGGCGATTCGCGCCGGAGCTCGCCCGCGACCCGGTCCACGTCTGGATCGAGAAGACCTCCACCCTCCACACCTTCCTGCTCGGCGGCCTCCTCTATGCGGTGGGCGGCCTGCCCTGGCTCGTCTGGGGGCTCTTCTTCCGCACCGCGTTTGTCTACCATGTGACGTGGCTCGTCAACTCGGCTTCGCACCTGTGGGGCTACAAGACGTTTGACACCAACGAGGGCTCGACGAACAACTGGTGGGTGGCGCTGCTCTCCTACGGGGAGGGCTGGCACAATAACCACCACGCCTACCTCCACTCGGCCGCGCACGGCCTGCGCTGGTGGGAGTTCGACCTCACCTACCTCGTGATCCGCATCCTGGCACGGATGAGACTGGTGAGCCGGATCCGCCTGCCCCAAGGCAATCCCGCGAAGCTGCCGATGCCGCAGCCGCTCTCTGCTGTACGCCGTCTGCGCATCCCGGTTCCGAGTCTCTCGGTCTAACGCACCGCCTCTGCAACAGACGAACGGCCCGTGTCAACCACGGGCCGTTTTCGTTCCTCTGCCTCGTCGAATCTGCATCACCCCATGTCCGTGGATCCAAGACTGCTAAAAATTACCAGGGATTTCTATAGCCCCTTTTCCCTGTATAAGGATTGACGTTTCCCCTCGTACTCCAATTATCTAACCGAGTTCTGTTCGGCGTAGTGCGCATGTAAGAGCCGACATAGGTGCCACGACGAGTCGTGTAGCCCCGGACACGAGTTTGACCGGCTTCCGCAAATGAGGTTACAACGAAACATGAACTGACTAAAAGCGCCATGAGTAGCCCACGCATCTTATCGATCCTCCATCTCAAGCGTTCGGCTTTGCCCAGTGTTGTTGTCCACTACCTCGACATCTACCGTGTTTCCGTACCGAGTAACACCATCGACTGTTGCATCATGGTAGGAACTATCACAGTAATCGAAAAACTCAATGTCGTTGCCGGATCTGACCCGGTTTCCATGGTCAATCTCGACAAAGGTACTATTGCCGTAATCGTAGCCGTCCCAAGCAAGGCAGGTAAACGGTGCGTACGTTACAAAGAGAAGAGCAAAGAGAATCGTTTTCATGGTTGTTTGAATCCTCATTGAGGTGGTTTGCACACTTTGCATGGTACATATCCTCTCTGTTGCGCATTCTCTGTCGAGCTGAACGCTACCAGGTTCCTCGGAGAGATTTTCTGAGCCCACTTACACCACGGGTAGTGGTATTTGTTTGACCGGGCGCTGCCAACGAATATCTCTTGCTTCTGCTCCGCATAGGCAACCGGCTCCGGTACCCGCATGGTTCCTGCAGGCAAGATTCCAGCGACAGCGACCACTGCCATCAGCCCTATCACGAGCCCGAACACCTTACCTTTCATCTGCCTCACCTCCTTCTGTCTATAACAGACGCAGGAGCATCGCAAATCTAACAAACGAAAATGACGCACGGTATGTGCGCCACTCTGCGTCAGCTCCCTTTGAAAATTATAGGGTGAGGCTTACCAAAACCAGATTCTGTGGAATGCGTCCGATTCGAGTATCACCTCATCAACAACCTTGTCCACAATGGAGTCATCCGCTCGACTGCTCCCCACGGAGCCACCTTTCACGGTCTCCCCACTAGGTTGCAGGCTGTGTATGTACTCTTGCATCACCTGCACAACCCGTCCCAATCCCGACATTGAATCCGCAGCAACATAGCCCTGAGCTTTCTCAACGTAAGACTTTGCAGCGGATACGTCCCCGCTGAGAACAGACATTCGGCCTAGCAGGAGATTGGCCATTATCAGCACTTCCCGATCTAGTCCCTCCTCCGATTCAATGCTCTGCTTAAAATAGGGTACCGCGACATCGTACCTCTTATTTTTGAAGGCGACGTAGCCAGCCATCAGTTTTATAAAATGCGAGGCTGGCGGAAGCTCTGCAGGCCCCTTGTAGACTTCTAGACTTTCCGCGTAGTACTTTAACGCTGCCTCTGGATCGCCGCGCTTGTAACTCAAAGAACCCAGATCAAACTTGGAGGCAGCCTCGAACACCGGGACGCTATTTGGCGGGAGTTGCCCTCGCGCTTCCCGATACTCCTTCTCGGCAGTCTCATATTGCCCCATCCGCTCAAAAAGCAACCCTCGTGCTTCATGTGTGGTGGCTAGCTCTCTCGCGTCCTTTAGTTTCTCTGAGGTTCGGAGTACCTCGTCTAAAGACGCTTTCGCTGCAGGCAACTCTCCCTTTACCAGATGAATGGCCGCAACCACTCTTAGAGCATTGATAACGCCATCCTCATCTGTAGGAGCTTTTCTAAATTTGGCCAGTGCTTGTTCGACAAAGGCCGACGCCGAATTAAAATCTCTCAGTCGGACAGACTTATCAACATAGTCGAGTTGATCCCAAGCTGACAGGTTCTTTTGATCATTTTCCCATCTTCTGTGAGCAAGGTGGTTCTTAACAACCCAACTCCCACCCACGATAGCGAGAAATAATCCTACAGCTATGGGAACGAGCGTCTGCCTTTTTAGCTTGAGCGAGAGGGTGTGGGGGTGGAGAGAGGAGCCTGGAGCTGCAATTAAACAGCTTGTGGGGTCACCATAGAGCACATAGCTGGCCCATACGATTGATCCTGCACCATACTTTTCGAGAAGGTGGATTCGTCCTAACCTAATTGCCTCACCAATCGCCGTATTGCTAGCCGACTGCTTATAAAATTCCCGTGCAAAAACTGCTGAGGCCTCATCAATCACCCGCCAGAATGTCCCTACATAATGCTTGGTGCCCGCTAGGAGGAACGCATTCGCCAGCCCAAATACCTCTTGCTCGAAATCTCTGCTGATGTTCCATTCACCAGTTTGTCCCGATTGACAAGCATTCGAGAACACGAACGATGGAAACGATGCTCCCGAGCCAAGTGTTACGATGTCCTTCGCGGTGACTCTAGAATCCTTGAACACCCACCCGCTCTCGGAGGGGTGTTCCACATCATGCTCCGCGTGGCCTGAGAAATGCACCACGTCGTGATCTCGGATATTCATTTTCACATACTGTGCCTCCACATCTGAGGCTTTCAGGCGCACATCGTTAAAAAATTCGCATCTTTCAAGTTGGTTCCGTAAGGCGATGCCTTCTTGGTAGGCAGCCTTGAGATCACCGGTTGGGTCCGCCAGAATCAGGGCTTTAAGTGAGGTGGGATGGTTTTGGGCTTTTGCTTCGTAGAACTTACCCCTCGTCTTCACGTTCCTCCCGCAAGCGAACTTCAAACACAAAAATTCTGTGCCATCATGTAGCAGCTCCCAAGGAATCTGCACGACGCGTTCATCCAGCGATAGGAGCAAATCCTTGTCTGCTGTATTTCGTATCGTCTGTTTGACCTCTAGCGTGAGCAACTGCTCGAACAGTAGTTGGCCGACTTTTTTAAGCTCTGGTGTCAAATCGTTGGATACCAGGCCGTTTTGACTTGCCTTGTTCAGCACGGTGGTCACGTCATCACAGAGGGCCTCGATTTCTTGCACCGAGATGGTCACCTCGCCGTAGTGACGTAACGTCGCCCCTCTTTCTGCGGCACCCATCTTCAGTACGTTGTCTTCTCGCGATATTTCGAACACCAGCATGCTTGGAGCGCCTCACAAGATGACCCTGCACCGTCTTGAGTTAGGGTAGTGGGGAGTTATGTCCAAATAGAAGGTGACCCAATGCCGCAGGTGATCAGAACCAGGACAAGCCAGCGCATGATCTTCTTCCTATTCGACTCCGGATTCGTGCAGACACATTTTATAGGCGGATTCGTAATCAACACCCATTGCGGTGCCAGGTGAGGCCGGAAGCTCAGCGAGGGCCATCTTTTCTTGGTAGATGCTCTCGGCACTCTTATTTGCGATTCGGCCACACTCTTGGCGAGTTTTCACGACCCACGCGAGTTGATCAGCGGCTTGTTGGGCTTCCTTCTCTTTCCTCGCTTGTTCTATGGCGACGAGCCGAGCATGCTCCGCGTCAAGACGGACCTCTCGCTGCTGTTGGTACGCGGACTTCTGCCACTGCATGGCCACCCACCCCAGCGCAGAAAGTCCCAGTGAAGATAATCCTACTGAAAGAAGGATGGTGTGTACGTTCACAGGAGGATGTCGATTATCATTCATCAATAACTCCACTATAGACTGACCGTTGGATAAGACTCATTTTTCGGCTACAGTAACTGCCACGATTCCGATTTTCTCGTCGCCTTTCGAAAGGAGTATCTGATAATGCCCCGGCTGTAGTTCCTCAAAGGTACCTTTGCCCCCTTGCGTTAGGAGCGATTCAAGCTCCCTCTCACCTCTCATTAGTGTAATTCGGATACCTTCAACCTTTCGCTTCGTGTATACGTCAGCGAGTCGAACCGTCACATCCACACGTGGCGACTTCCTCCTCTCGATTTGTACGTCAGCGAGGAGGTTGTTGATGTTTTTCACGACTCGGACTTCTTCGGATCGTCGCAGTTCTTTTCGGCTGCGGAGGACAGGCACAGGAACCCCGCCTTGGCTAGCGATGATCTCTCCGGTTGTCCGCACTAATTCTAACGCCGTCCTCCCAACTGCAATCACGATCTCGAATATCGTGCTACCAGTTTCCTGACTCACCAGCGCCTTTGCTCCCTCAATGGCCTTTTGCGGAACACCCAGCTCTTCTCCCTCCCAACTCGTCCTCATAATCGCGAAATACTCTTTCAATTCGCTTCGACATTTCAAACATGACAGTAAGTGGCTCCGCCACCGCTCGTCTTCACTCCTCGTCATCTGCCCCTCAATGAAACAGGCAAAATCTTCTTCTGAAAGGCATGCCCCTTGAGGCCGATCGGGTTGTTTGTGCAGCCTCAAGGCACGTCTTACCAATCCGTCAAACTCTGTTCCCGCTTCCATGCTATTCTCTCCCGCCAACAATAGACGATCACCAATTCAAAAACTAACATCCTTTTTATGTAGGCACTGTTTTAAATTGTCCAGTGTTCTTTTCTTCTGCATATATACGGCCGCGACTGTCTTCTTCAAAAGACGGGCGATGTCCTCTGCTTTCCACCCTTCATCGAATAGTACCAGCAATTGCCGATCCCGCGGCGACAATTCTGCAATGCACTCACGGATTAACTCCACGATCTCCTGGGAAGCCGCTTCTCTCTCCGGTGTCATTCTAGGGTCTGCAAGGGTATCCAGTAGCGAACTTGAAGACTCGGGTTCATCCGTTGCTTCATATGCTGCATCGATGGATAGGGTCCGTTTGTTGTCTTTAGCATCTTTGCGGATGAAGTCAATCGTCAGGCGTGTCGTAATTAGACGAACCCAGCTTGCTAAGGAGCACCTCCAGCGAAACGCCTTTAACTTTGAAAAATCATCTTGGCACAAAGACACGAATACGTCTTGGTAAAGGTCGTTAACGCGATCCGGTTCAAGTCGATACCCACACGCCCTGACGGTCTTGTTAATCGAGGAGTATATGAGGCCGCTAAATTGTTCAACAAATTGATCCCAGGCTGCCTTCTCACCCGAGATACACCTATTTACGAGGTGTTTTCCTTCATCGGCTGTAAGTTTTCTGATAGAAGTTATCATTTCTCGCTCAGGTCAAAGTCGGCAAGTAACGCTTCTAACTCCTCTCTTAGCAATGTACATCGGTAACTAAATACGCCCACCGTTGCATTTCAACATTTGGGGCGCATTTACGCTGAGCCTGTCGAAGGGTAACCCCTCGACGCGCTTCGCTTGCTCGGGGTAAATGGAACCACCCTCGATATGTTAACGTGCATCGGTGGTTCCATTTAAAAGCGCTCAAGGTTGCCCCCCGCCTCTGGCGGGGGATCCCGCCAAAAGCGGGAAAGGTTCAAGGTTGTAGGCAAGAACGCATGTGCCTAGAGCCTTGAGCCGAGAACCTTGAGCGTTTTTCGTTACAGCTGGACGAGGTGGCTGGAGAAGACGACGGTGAGGGCCAGCGCAACCAGCAGGAACGGCGCGAGCACGACGACGGCGAGCACCCGGCGGTCGAACTTCAGATGCATGTAGTAGAGCGCCACGAGAACCGCCTTGATCGTGGAGAGCGACAGGATGAGGACCGCGACGCCCCACCGGGGCAGCGGCAGGAACCCGCCGGAGATCTCGGAGATCAGCACCCCGAGGAGCATCAGCCCGGCCAGCCAGATGCCGACGATCAGGTAGGTGGACTGTAGAGAGCGCGCTGAGGAATTGCTCATCGCTACATTGCGGATTGCGGATTGCGGATTGCGGATTTTAAAAACCAATAGCACACAACCCAAGCCAGTCCACTCTTTCCAACGCTCTGTGATTCTGTGGAATTCTGTGTTTCTGTGGTGTAACCGTCCTTGCACATTTTGTTACAAGAGGTAGAGCAGCGGGAAAAGGAAGATCCAGACGATGTCCACGAAGTGCCAGTAGAGGCCGGCGTACTCCAGCCGGTGCTGGTGGCGCTGCCACGCGGCCGGGGTGACGGTGCGGCTCAAGACCCAGAGGTTGAAGATGATGCCGCCGAGCACGTGCAGCGCGTGAAAGGCCGTCAGGGTGAAGTAGCAGGACCAGAACACGTTCGTATTCGGGAAGATGTGGTGGGCGAACTTCGCCGAATACTCGGTGCCCTTGATGACGAGGAATCCTGCGCCGAGCAGGATCGTCGCCACCAGCCACCCGCGCAGCACGCGCGCGCCACCCCGTTGCGAGGCGGCGAGGGCGAGGACAATCGTGACGCTGCTCCCAATCAGCAGCAAGGTATTGCAGGTCCCAATCGGCACGCTCAGGTGCCCTTCCGGCCCGGGCCAGTGCGGGTGGCCGAGGCGTAGCACGATGTAGGCGCCGATGAGGCCGGTGAAGAACATCACCTCTGACGCGAGGAACACCCACATCCCCAGTTTTCCATTGGGGATGCCGGTCGCCGTGGCGGCAGGAGCGTGCGTGTCGGCCGTGGCCGCGTGCGCCTGACTCATCTGATCTATTTCTTGCTCGGCGGTTCCACCGGGTTCTTGCCGGTCCAGAACTCCATCGAGTTGAACACGAGGGCATCGCCAGCAATCGTGAGCCCATACACTGGGACGTAGGCGAGCAGGATGAAAACAAACTCCTTCTCCCACTTGCCCTGACTCACCTGCCCATTCCACCGATAGAGCCGCCTGGTGAGGTTGAACGGTCCGTAACAGCCGCTCACGAGGAGTACTGCGGCCAGCACCCACGTTTCAATCCGATGTGCTCGACGCATCCTGACCTCCTGTCGTTGTCGGTAGGGTACCACACGGGACGAACCGAGGCAACGCCATCAGGTCACTGGGCGGCGGGCTTTGACACCCCCTCCACGTCGATGGTGATCTCCACCTCATCGCCCACCAAGAGCTGACCCGCCTCGACCACCTTGTTCCACACGACCCCGAAGTCCTTCCGGTTGATCGTCGTCGTGGCGGTAAAGCCGCAGCGAATGTCGCCCCGGGAATCCTTCCCTTCTCCGTAGATCGCCAGGTCAAGCACGACCGGCTTCTCCACTCCATGGATCGTGAGGAGGCCGTGGAGCTTCGCGCTACTCGGCGTCGCATCGGTCGCCCCGGTGCTCGTGAAGGTGAGGGTCGGGTACTGCTCCACATCGAAGAAGTCCTTCGAGCGCAGATGCTTATCACGATCCGGGACGCGGGTATCGATGCTCGCGGCCCGAATCGTTGCGTTCGCCTTCCACTGCTCCGGGTGGCCCGGCACATAGTCAAAGCCGGCCTCGAATTGGTCGAACGTGCCCCGGACGTACGAGAAGAGGTGGCGGATCTTGAACCCGACCGTGGTGTGGTTGGGATCGACCTGGTACGTGGTCGCCCACGCCGACGACGCCATGCCCCACACCAGCCCGATGAGCGCTAACGACCGGATGCCGCGATGCATGAGGATCCTCCGCATGTTGAGTCGTTCGGTGAACGGTGACGCGGTCAGCTTGGATGCTGCAGTCGAAGCGAGGGTATCTTCACTCACCGGGCGGCGGTTGTCAACTCCCCACGAGCCGCCGCACGCGCTCAACGAGGTCATCCCGGACGCGGCGCGCCTCCGCCGGCGGCAGCCCCGCCGGATCCGGAATCGCCCAATCCAGCCGATGCGCGGCCTTGACCGAGGGGCAGGCGTCTCCGCAACCCATGGTGACGACGTAGTCCCATCGCCCGGAGGGAATGTCCGACAACCCCTTCGAGCAATGGCTGGATAGATCGATCCCGATCTCAGCCATCAACTGCATCGCAAGCGGGTGGACGCGGCCGCTGGGGTTGGAACCTGCGCTCCAAATCTCCCAGCGCCCGCCGCCGATGGCCTTGGCGGCCGCCTCCGCCATCTGGGAGCGGAACGAGTTGGCGACGCAGACAAAGAGGATGCTTGGCTTGGCTCCGGTTGCGGACATCTCAGAGCAGTCTGTAGATGATCGTGGCGAAGAGGGCCGCGACCGGCAGCGTCACAATCCACGAGAGGAGGATGGCGCGGATGGTCCTCCACCGGCCCTGCCCTGTCACGGCACCGAGCCCGAAGAGGCTCCCGCAGGAGACGTGCGTGGTCGAGACCGGCAGGCCCCAGCGCGAGGCCGCCAGCACGAGGAGTGCGGTGACCAGGTTCGCCGTGAAGCCCTGCCCGTGATTCATCGCTGTGATGCGCTCGCTCATGGTTCGCGCCACGCGGCGGGCGTTGAGCAGACCGCCGATGGCCATCCCGAGGCCGACGGCGAGCATCGCCGCGCTCAGGCTGAGGTGCAGCGCCCCCGCCGCCACGAACAGTGCTGTGATCTTTGGGGTGTCGTTCAACCCGCGCGCGAAGCTCACCGCGCCGGCCGAGAGGACATGCAGCCGATCGAGGATCGCCTGCGCGTCAATGCCGAGGACGCGGCCATGGTAACGTTCCGTGCAGGACTGGAGCTGCCCGACCGTCAGGGTCACGCCTGTTGAACGCAGCAGAGCGGTGCCGTCGGACCTGACCTGGACCGGCTGCGGCAGGGCCCCGTCCACACAGAGGCACATCTGCCGCTCCACCCCAAGGCGCAGGCGCAGGAAACGAAAGAGCGGGTACACGACGCTCGTCAGGGCGAAGCTGACGAACGGGCTCACCAGGAGCGGCAGGAAGAAGCTCTGACCCAGCCGCGAAATATTCACCGCCCCAGCCGCCGTCAACCCCGCCCCGACGAGCGAGCCGGTCAGCGCGTGGGTAGTGGAGATCGGAAAGCCCGTCGCCGTGGCGAGCATGACGGTGAGCCCTGCGCCGAGGCCGACGGCGAGCAGGAACGCCGGCTGCTGGGTCAGCGCATCCGGGACGAGCCCCTTCCCGCTGAACGCCTTGACGAGCCCGCCGGAGAGGAGCACCGCCGCGCAGGAGCCGGCCAGCGTGGTCAGCGTCGCCCACCAGAGCGCGCCGCGGTAGCCGAGTGTCCGACTCCCGAAGAGGGTCGCGACCCCCTTGAAGTTATCGTTCGCCCCGTTGGCGTAGGCGAGAAAGGCCACCGTCGCGCAGAGGAACCAGAGGATCATCGCCTTACGCTCTTCTCTATTGAGTGACGGAAATGACGCCGCAGCCGATGCGGCCGCCGGCATTGCCCGTCGGCTGGCCGAAGTCGTCCGTCTTCTCATGGAGGATAACGGCGTGCCCGGCCACGTTGTACTTCCCGCCGGCGAGCGAAAGCCCCGGCAGGGTCAAGTCCAACGACCCAGTGCCGTCCGCGCCGACGTCAATGTTGCCGAAATCCCCGGCATGGGCCTTCGTGAATCCATCCGTAGGCAGGAAGCCGTGCGGCACGCCATCCGGGTTGAAGTGGCCGCCCGCCGCCTTCCCCGCGTCCCCGCACGCACTCCCCTCGTGGATGTGCAACCCGTGTTTCCCCGGAGCGACATGCGCAACGCTGATCGACACGTGGAGCCCTGACGGCGTATCCGTCAGCGTTGCCGTCCCGGTGACCGGCGAGCCCGCAGTCGTCCCTCTGATCTGCGCCATACCCGTAGCTGCCCAAACCGTCCCGACCCACAACAACGACACGGCTGCTGTGATCTGCCATGCGTGTTTCATCGGTCCCTCCTCCTGTTAGTGTTGCGCATTCAACGACCAGTCGTAGTCCAGAAACTTCAGCGTCAGGTTCGCTCGCCGCAGGGTCTGGGCGTGCGCGGCATCCACATAGGGACTCAGCACCGCGACCAGCGCATCGGCGGTCAACGGCCCATTCGGCACGAAGTCCTTGGCATACCACTTAAAGATCTTCGACGCCCAGAGGACGTGGCCGTCGAGGCGCAGCCCGCGGGCGGGATCCGCGAGGAAGCGCATCGCCTGCTCCGCCAACTGGGCCTCCACCCGGTCGGGGACGTAGGCCTCGCCGCGCAAGAACGGGCAGCTCGAGGAGGCGCAGACGACGCCGAAGTGGATCCGCCAATCGCCCAAGGCTCGGCCGTTCGCCTCGATTTCGTTTAACGTCAACGACGCCCCGCCCACCTGATAGCGGATCGCGTCGAAGAACCCCTTCACATCTTTCACAGACTTGACCGGGTAGTGGTCCAGCACGCCCTTGAACACACAGGCGTTATAGGCGTTGACCCAAAATGCGAGTTGGTCCGCCCGCGGGAGCGTCGCGGGATCGATGGCGGCAATTTCCGTCAGATACCCGTCAAGCACAGCCCGGGCGGTCTTGAGCTGGACGTAGTTCACCTGCCCCGCGCTGTTCACGTACTGCTTGAGCAACGCGTCCCACGCCGCGTGGTCGGGGCGTCCCTGCTCACCACCTGCTGAGGGAACGGCGCATGTGGTGAGAGTGATGACCGCCGTCAGCCAGCGCGTCCATCGTCTCACCGTCGCCATGCCAGGATCATCCCCAAGAGCCGTTTCACCCGCGGCGTCAGTTTGGCCGCCAGATACGCGTTCGCGACCTTCTTGATGGCCTCGGATTGGGTCGGATACGGGTAGATCGCGCTCGCGAGCGACGAGAGCCCTTGCCTGTTCGTCATGGCCAGCGTGAAGTACGTCAGCAGGTCTCCTGCGTGCGCCGCCACGACGGTCGCGCCGAGGATCCGGTCGGTCCCCCGCTTCAGGTGGACGCGGACAAACCCTTCGTCCTCGCCGTCGAGGATGGCGCGGTCGTTCTCGGCGAGCGGCACCGTCAGCGTCGTAACGGGGATGCCGCGTTCCTTCGCTTGGTGCTCGTACAACCCGACGTGCGCGATCTCCGGATCCGTGTACGTGCACCACGGGACCACGAGGCGGCTCATGCGGTTGCGCCCGAAAAAGAGCGCGTTGATCATCGCCATCCGTCCCAAGGCGTTTGCCGTGTGAGTGAATTTGAAGGGTGCGCAGATGTCGCCAGCCGCGTAGATGCGGGGATTCGTCGTCCGGAGAAAGTCGTCCACCTTCACGCCGGTCTTGTCGTATTGGACCCCGGCCGCTTCGAGGTTCAACCCCTCCGTGATGGGCGCGCGCCCGACCCCGACGAGCACCTCGTCGCAGGCCACGCTCACGGTGCGGCCTCCCTGCTCGACGACCACCGCCTTGTCTCCCTCGTGGCGCTCCACCCGCAGGACCTTGGCGCTCAGAACCAGGTGGATGCCCTCATGGAGGAAGGCGCGCTGGAGGAGCTCGGCCGCATCCGCGTCTTCGCGGATCAAGATGTGCGGCGCGGCGTCAATCAGCGTCACCTGGCTGCCGAGCCGCTGAAACGTCTGCGCCATCTCGCAGCCGATCGGCCCGGCGCCGATCATGACGAAGCGCTGGGGCAACGCGGTGATCTGAAAGAGCGACTCGTTGGTGAGAAAACTGGCCTCCTTGAGTCCCGGGATCGGCGGCATCGCCGCCCGGGCGCCGGTGGCGATGACCGCACGGGCAAACCGCAGCGTCGCTCCATTGACCTCGACGGTGTCCGGCCCGGTGAAGCGACCCTGCCCCAGGAAGACGTCCACGCCAAGCTCCTTCAGATGGTGGACGGAATCCGCGGGGCTGATCCGGGCGCGCAGCCGGCGCATCCGCTCCATCACCGCGGGGAAATCGACCGTCGTGCCTGGCGGGACGCGGACACCGTAGGCGTCCGCCTGGCGGATGCGGGCGGCCACGCGGCTCGCGCTGATGATCCCTTTCGACGGAACACAGCCGGCAACGAGACAATCGCCCCCCGTCAGGTGCCGCTCGATGAGCGCCGCGCGCCCGCCCACCGCCGCGCACCCTCCTGCAGCAGTCAGCCCCGCCGTGCCGGAGCCGACCACGACCAGGTTGTAGCGTCCCCGCGGCGTGGGGTTGACCCAGTCGTCGGGATGGGTATGGCGGACGAGCGTGCGGTTGTGCTCATCATCCGGGAGGATGCGCGGGACGGTGCGCGCCGCCGGCCCGGTGTCAACCATTTGCGTCGTCATGGCCGGCTCGCTGCGGCCTGTCGCCGTTTCCAGCGAGACGTCCCCGCCATGAGGCCTGCGATGAGCAGGATCGCGAGGAGGAGTTTCCAGAGTTGCTTCGGGTTGGTGAGCGAGTAGCCTGCATACACGAACACGAAGGAGCCTGGCAGGATCCCCAGGAAGGTCGCCAGCATGTACGGGCCGAAGCGCACCTTCGAAAATCCGAGCCCGTAGTTCTGGATGTCGAATGGGAAGTTCGGGATCAGACGAACCAGCAGAACTGTCTTGAAGCTGTTGTTCCCGAGCTTCTGGTCGAAGGCTGCCACCTTGCCACGCAGGAGCTTGGCGACGACATCGCGCCCCAGCCAACGGGCGACGACAAACTCCGTGCACGCCCGAAGGCTTGCCCCGACCACCGCCGCGAGCGTCCCCAACCCCTTGCCGAACGCGACACCGGCCAACCCGGTCATGAGGCTCGCGGGCAACGGCACGATCGGCTGCCCGTACGCGAGCACGTAGATGAGCGGCGCCCACACGCCGAACCGCAGGACAAACGCACGCACCCGCTCCGGCGTGACCTGCGTGAGGTCAACGCCGAACGCGCGCAGCCCACCGACCACCCCCACGACGATGAGCAGGACGAAGCCGACCTTCAGCCATGTGGAACGCGTCATCAGCAGCACCCTGACCCGTTCCCCCCACCCCCAGGGCAACAAGCCGACAGCGCACGCTCCTTCCTCGTCCCATCAGGCTCCACGACGGTGAAGAGGCCGGCGTACGGCGGTTGGGAGAGCTTGCTCGCCGTATCGGTGCAGACGCTGATCGCCACATTGCGTGGGAAGCAGTGGCCTTCCTCATCGAGCACCGCCTTGAACGGCCCGCGATACACGGCGAATTGGCCGATAAACTGGCAGCCTCCGCCACCAGGATTGGCGGATCCGCCACGCATTGTGGCGGAAGCGCTCTTCTCGAACTTGAACCCCTGCACCGTGACGGAGTAGAAGTTGAATCCTTCCCCGCCTGCCCCGTTATCATCTGGGCGGGCAGGAATCGTCTTCCAGTACGTCTTCTTCATCACCGACAGGCCGTAGAAGCCGGCCTGCTCGAGCATGGCGAGAAACTGCTCCTCGGTCAGCGCCCCGACAATGCACTCGCCCCAGAGCTGCTCGTTGACTTTGAGGCGCGGCGGCACGTCGCGGTCCGAGACGATATCGGCGATGACCGCGCGGCCGTGGTCCTTGAGGATGCGCCAGAGCTCCGAGAAGACCTTCGGCTTATCCGGCGAGAGGTTGATGACGCAGTTCGAGGTGACGACGTCGGCGGTCTTGGTGTCGACGGGGATGTCCTCGAGGAAGCCCTTGCGGAACTCCACCGCGTCGTAGCCCAACGACTGCGCGACCTTCCGCCGGCTCTCTTCCGCGACGCTGAGCATCTGGTCGGTCATGTCCACGCCGATCACCCGTCCGGTCGGGCCGACGTGCTTGGCCGCGATGAAGCAGTCGATCCCAGCACCCGAGCCCAGGTCCACGTAGACCTCTCCAGGCTGTGGGTTCGCCGAGATCACCGGCGAGCCGCAGCCGTAGAAGCGGTCCAGCACCTCCTGCGGGATGTGACCGACCTCCTCCGGATCGTACGTCGTCGGACAGCACAGCTCCGCCTGCGGCTCTTCCGCCGCCTGGCCGTAGAACTGCTGGACGATCTTGCGCGGCTTCTCCACGTCGAATGAGAGGACGCAGTTCGAGTGGAGGAACGCCACCTCAATGTCCTCCGCACCCAGCTCGGTCGTTCCGCAGACGATGGCGCCGTCACCCATCGCATGGTAGATCCGCGGCGCGTCGTAGCCGGAGCGGCGGTTCACCAGCGCAACCTTGCGCGTGGTCAGCGCATCGATTGCATCCAGCAGGAGGGCATGGTAGAGCGGGTCGTAGGGATCCTCACCGAGGAAGCTCCCCGAGAAGAAGTAGCTGTGCTCCACATCCCCGCCGCCGGTGAGGTACCGGAACGGATCGTGGCTGGCCTGCGCTTTGCGCACCACGCTCGCTTCGCGAATCTCCTGGAGGATGGGGCTCGTCCGCCAGACCCGCTCGAGAGTCGTGTCATCCGTCACGTCGCCGCAGTCGAGCGGCTTGTGGTTGGCGAGCGCAGCCGATGGGTAGACATGGCCGTCCGCGTAGACGCAGAGGCTCTGCCAGCCCGCGTTCCCCAGGTCGAATTTGACGCCGGCCGGGGCGTTGGCGCGCAGCTCAAAAGAAGCGGCGTTATCGAACGTGATGTCGAGCTGATCAGTTTCGCGCTTCACCGCCCGAACCGCCTCGATGAGGGCGTCGGTGTCGGGAAACCATCCGTTCTGCTCTTCCGTGACCCGGCCGCGGCGATGCATCCACATGAGGTGCTGGCTCCTGACCCCGCACGCCGCCGCAAGCCGCGTGATGCTGGGCAGGTCCTGCAGGTTGCTGCCGGTCGTCACCGTGGTGATCGTCACGTCAAATCCGCGCCGGGCCAACTCGCGCAGCCCGGTGACCGCCGCCTCGAAGCTTCCGCGGCCGCGAATCGGATCGTTGATGGCGGGTGTGGAGCCATCGATGCTCACCTGAAACTTCACGCGCTCGCGATTGAACCGTTCCAACAGGTCGCGCCGGGGGCCTCGGAACAGGGTCGCGTTGGTAAGGAGAATAAGCTCGATCCGGTGGGTCTCCGTGATGTGGTGAATCAACTCAGGCATGTCCGGACGGACGAACGGCTCGCCGCCGGTGATGTAGAACCGGTCAACCCCGAGGGCGACCGCCTGATCGATGAGCGACCGCCACCTCGCTGTCGGGAGCCCCGGCTCGCCACGCGGGGAGGAGCTGACCAGACAGTGGCCGCAGGTCAGGTTGCAGGAGTTGTTGGTGTGCAGCCAGCACTCGCGCAGCCGGGAGAGGCTCAGGTGATGGGATCGGCCGAGGTACGGGCGCAGCCCGACGGGTGAGAGGCTGATGATGCGATGCCGGAGCGCCTCGCTGATGAAACTGTGCACGTGCACCCAGGCCTTGGCGCCGTCCACCGACCACTGACTCGCGTAACGCGACACGAGCGTCGAGAAATCATCGGGCGACGCGCAGAGCTCCCGCAGGACCCATGCCCCCCGCTCATCCGTGGCGACCCAGTTGGGGGCGTCCCCATCGACGAAGACGGTCCACCCCTCGCGCGGGATGACGCTCAGCGAAGGGGTGTACAGCACTGTCGCGTGATTCAACTCAGGCATGGCAACCTCCTTCAATGAGCGCGCGACCCCACACCCAGGCGGGATCGCGCCGCCCATTCGTTGCGTTGCACCCAGAACGCCCTACCCTAGCGAACAGCACCGTTCAGTTGAGACCCTGGGTGTGTGGGTCGCTGCGCGAATTGAACCCCTCACCCAGCGGTGTGTTCGCTACCGGCATGCCGGGTGGCTTGGGTGTGCGGGATCGTCACCATCGAGCCAGTTCGGTTCCAACGCTGGGTGAGGGGTCACATTCCGCCAGCGACTTATGTTCGCTGTTGCTCCATAAGTCGCGGCGTCATGTGACCTCCTCTCCTTCAGCGACTCCTCGATGGTCTTGAGCAGATGACCGTCTGTCCCCCGAGCGCGTTCCTCGGCGAGCCAGCGTCGGAGATCCTCGAGACGGTCCACATCGTAGCCGAGCGGCAAGCGCTCCACGGACAGCTTCAGTGCGCAGGCGCGTGCCAGCGTCTGCGCATACACCGATGGCGTACTCCACGTGATGTCCGCAAAGACGCCGCGCGCGGGACGGGAGAGCCCGATGAGATAGTAGCCCCCGTCCTCCGTCGGCCCGATGACGAGCCCGGCCCGCTCGAGCGCCTCGAACGCCGATGCCACGTCCGGCGCCGCCAGCCAGGGCGAGTCGGTGCCGACGACGACGACCCGGCGGGCACCCTCGGCGAACGCGTACGCGGTCGCCTCGATGAGCCGATCGCCGAGCGTCGCTCCCTGCTGGGGCCGCAGCGCCCAGCCCGGTCCGAGCCACGTGCGGACGCGCGCGAGCGCGTCCGCCGGCTCCACGCACACAACGCTCTCCCGGCGCAGTGAAGCGAGCCGCTCGAGGGTGATCTCCGCGCAGGCGCGATACACGTCACACGCCATCTGATCGCCGAGGACGGCCGCCAGCCGGGTCTTCACCTGTCCCGGCGTCGGGTATTTCAGGAAGATGAGTAATTTCCTCATGACGTGGTTCTGGGCTGGGGGCTGGGGGCTCTGGGCAATTGCCCCGAGCCCTGAGCTCGGAACCCCGAGCGTTGCCAGGCAACCTTGACGATCGTTGAAAGGATCGCGGCTCCGGCGCGGAGCGTACCGCTGACGGTCCCGGAGATCTTGGAGCGGCCGATGCGGGGGCGGTATCGCACGGGGACCTCCGTCACGCGCAGCCGATGGAGCGCCGCCTTGGCCTGCATCTCCACCGTCCACCCAAACGCTTGATCCCGCATCGCCAGGCGCTGGAGCGCCTCGCGGCGAATCGCGCGAAACGGCCCCAGGTCGGTGTAACGGATCCCGAAGAGCCATCGCATCAGCGCGCAGGCGAGACGATTGCCGAGCCGCTGCTGGAGCGTAAGGCTCCCTGGCTCAGCCTTGGCCACGCGCGAGCCGATGACGAGATCCGCGCGTCCCTGGAGGATGGGCTCGAGCAGCGCCGGCAGCTCCTCCGGGTCATCGGCATGGTCGCCGTCGAGAAAGACAATCGTGTCCACCGAGGGGTCGAGCGCCGCCAACCCGGCGAGGCAAGCCCGTCCGTAGCCCGGCGTCGGCTCGCTCACGACACGCGCCCCCGCCCGCTTCGCCGCCTCCGCGGTCCCGTCGGTCGAGCCGTTGTCGACGACGATCACATCCCGGACGAGCTGGCGCGGGATCTCCGCTAGGACCTGACTGAGAGCGGCGCGTTCGTTGCGGGCAGGAATGATGACCGCCACACGCATCGCCATCCTATGGAAAAAACGCGCGCATTTTGGATTGTAGATTTCAAATTTTAGATTGCGTGTTGAAAATCAAAAATCGAACATCTCCACCATACAGCGTGGCGGACCCGCCAAGCACGTTGGCGGGCAGAATCTAAAATTTCCTCAGCCGGTACGCTTCAGGACCACCCGCTGCTGCACCAGCCACCTCTCTGGAATGACCTGGGACAATTCCCAGAGTCCGAAGAGGAGCACGGGAACGTACTCCAGCACATGCGCCCACACGGGCATCGCCCATGGCCGGCCCGCGAGGTAGCCCGGCCACACGGTATAGGAGAGGACCGCGGTACCGGTTAGCGCGATGAGGAACGGGACGCGCCAGAAGCAGAAGCACGGGATGAGCCACAGCAGGTACCAGGGATGCAACACCGGGCTGAAGAGCGCGGCCGCCCCGAAGCCTCCCACGATATATCGCACCGGATCCGACTGGCGCCGGGCCCACCAGAAGAGGAAACCCGCCCACAGCGCCACCGTCAGCACCCGCGCGATGGCGGTACTTCTCGTCAGCCAGACCAAGGCCAGGTAGACCGACGCGTTCGACTCAAACCGCGTCGTCATGGCGGAGAGGCTCTCGACGAGCGCCGTCAGCGCGGACCAGTGGAGCAGAAGCGGCGCAGCCGCCAGAACCACGCAGGCCGCGAGCCAGCCTCGCGCCTCGCGACGGAACCACCACCAGGGGAGGAGCACCGCGGAGGCGAACTTGGACAGGAACGCGGCGCTCCAGCCCACCGTCACCCCAAGCCAGGCGCGAGCCTCCCAAGCCCACACGCCGAGCCACAGCGCGGCCACGCCCAGCGCGTCATTATGCCCGGAGCCGGCGATTTCCAGGATGACCAGCGGATGCCAGGTGTACGCCACGACCCAGAGGGGAGAGCGGCCGCGCCGCCTGAGGATGCCGAGGAGACTCAGCACCGTCAGGAGCTCGGCCGCAAGGAAGATGCATTTTTGCGCGGTGAGCGTCTGGCTCAGCGAGGCCCCCAACCGGAACGCGAGCTCCGTGAGGGGCGGGTAGACCGTGCGCAGGTGCGGGAAGTTGATGCGGCGGAACGGCTCATCACGGAGAAACTCGAGCGCCGGGTGGTTTGGTGGGAAGCGGTAGGGGTCAATCCCGGCCAGTTGCACCCGCCCATCCCACCGGTACCGGTAGAGATCGTCGGACAGGGTTGGCGTGGTCCCCACCAAGGTGGCGCGGGCGAGGATGGCGACCGCGAGGATGAGCGCAAGCGGCATCCACGACGGTCTCGGATGCCTGGACACGAGTCGAAGGACGGCGAGGTACAGGACGAACGCGACAGCAAACCAGACGTAAAAAACCCACAGATGCTGCCGGACATCGCCCAGGGCGCGGATCTCGCCCCACGCGAGGAGGGAACCCATCCCGAAGGCCAGCAAGAGCAGATCATATACCTGTGAGCGGCGCTGTGGCTGGGTCAGCATCGGTCGTCTCAGCTCATCTGATTGACCGCGAGGGACGTGGCCCGTGGAGCCCCACGGGCAGCCCGCCCCGGCCTCCGCACGGGTCGGGCCGGGGAACCCGTGGCACCCTGGTACCACGCCCCATGTGTGGCGATGCTTCGACTCCGCTCAGCATCGTGGTGAGCGAACGAAGTGAGTCGAACCACGACATCCCGCCCATCCCTCGGCCCGCGGCCTCGGGATCTTGGCCGAGGAATCCCGAGCGAAGTCGAGGGACGCGCTCGATGAGCCAGCGCGGGCCCACGGCCACAGGCCGTGGCCCGATGGCGGGGTCGACGAGCACCGGCACGACGGTTCACCGTGCCGACGATGGGATCGGGACTCGGTTGTCGTGCTCGTCGTAGGTGTACCTCGTCTTCCCGTCCACCTTGTGGATGCGGGTATCCACGACCGCGAGGCTGCCGCCAGACGCCTGCACGTCGAAGTCAAGATCCAAGAGCTGGCCGGTATCGGCATCCCGCATGTCGGTGCAGGAGTAGTAGAACCCGCCGGTCTTGCCGACCCGCTCGTGCACGCGGACGAACTGGAGGCGGCGCGTATCGCCGGTTTCCTGATCAATGATCGAAAAGATCCCGTTCGGACCAGCATGGTCCTTCACGTAGCTGCGGATCTGCTGTCGGATCTTGTCCGCGGAAGGCTCAGCCGTGGCTGCGGCTTTGGTGGGTGGTGTCGTGGCTGGCGTCGCGGCTGTGCCCCCGTGTTCCGGCGTGGACGTAGTGCCGCCATGCTCCTTGCCCCCGTGTTCCGCGCTCTCCACGATCCTGTGGCTTGCCATGAACGCGATGGCTCCGACCGTGACGATCCCGACCCATTCCCCGTGCTTCATGTCGCACCTCCTTCAATGAGCACGTGACCCCACACCCAGGTGGGGGGCCGTGCTAACCGCTCGTTGTTGCACCCAGAACACCATACCCTAGCCAACAGCACCGTTCAGCTGAGCCCCTGGGTGTGTGAGTCACTGTGCGAATTGACCCCTCACCCAGTAGACGCTGCCTACACATGTGCGTTAGGTAGATGCTGTGGCACAACATGTCGATTCTGCAATAGTCGCTTTGCTGGGTGAGGGGCACATTCCGCCAGCGACTTATGTTTCCGCCAACCTGATCGGCGGACCCGCCATGCGTTGTGGCGGGCGCTTTGCTCCATAAGTCGCGGTGTCATGTGACCTGTTGAAGATCCCTGAACCGAACGTCGGTCTCCACGCCCTCAACCGCGTGGCCATCGACCTCCACATAGGGGTAGAGGAAGATGTTCACGGGCGTGCCCCGTTGCGGTGGCACAAGCTCCAGGTGCCGCCCGACGCTGATGAGAAATCGGTTGGCGTCCCACGACCCAAAGTAGTGGGCCGAACGCTCAGGATGCTTCCAGGCCTCCGAGGCGTCCACGGAGACCCAGCCCCGTCCCTCTTCATAGAACTCCGCCCAGCAGTGGTACCCCGGAATCGTTCCAGCGGGCTCGTTCGGGACCACTACGCCGATCTTAAATCGAGCCGGGATGCGTGCCGCCCTCGCCATCGAGATAAAGAGGGAATGGAAATCGGTGCAGTTGCCTTTCCCCAGCTCACAGGCCCGGCGCGTGTCGCCCCGCCCCCATCCCGGCGTACTCTTATCATACGCCATGCGCTGGATCACGTGGTCATAGATCCCCAGCGCCCGCTCCTCGAGCGTCAGCCCTCCCGCGGTGGCGAGCTGAGCCCGAGCGCGCACCTCATCATCGACGACCACCAACCCTTCGGCGGATTGGTAGCGCTGCAACTGCCTCGGAGAGGGCTGGCGTTCCGTGTAGGTCAGCGCACCCCCGCCGCGCAGCAGCGCGCGGTACTCGACCGAGACCTCGAGTCCACTGGGGAATGGCGGAGTGAGCAAGAGGGAAAGGATCTCATTGCCGTAGACGGGCTCGCGCTCGATCGTATACGGGACCGGCGCATGGACGGTCCGCTGCAGGATTTCCTGCTCGGCGCTGGTCTGGGCGAGCGGGATCCAGATGCGAAGCTCCCGAGCGTCACCGGGGATGGTTCGCATCCGGGCGGTATAGCTTAGCGCAATATCGCGCTGGTCGGGATGGACCCGGAACGCCCACGCGATCCCGCGGGCTCCGGCCAGCCCGCCAGCCACTGGTGCGATCTTCAACTGACCACTCACACCACAGAACCACAGAGGAACTGCCACAGAAACACAGAGGACAACCCGCACCAAAGCCCTCTGTGTCTCTGTGCCTGCCTGCCGAAGCCTCCCTGCCCGCCCAGAAGATTGCAGGGCAGGCGGGGGCGCAGGCAGGGAATTCTGTGGCATCTGTGGTTGGGATGCGTCTGGTTAACTCGCCGAAGCCATCGCTGGTGTTTCGTTCTGTCGCGGAGCCAGGCGGCACGGCGAGCCGAAGGGCATGGCAAGGACCCGGCCGAACGTCACGTCCCTCAGCCGCGTGTATTCGGGAAGGCCGATCGCCAGAGCCTGCTGGTCTTCCCCGAATCGGTACGTCCGGAAGAACCGGTCCCACACGGAGAAGATCGTCGAGTAGTTCGAGTTGGTGTGAGCGCTTTCCTGCGAGTGATGGATGCGGTGCATGTCGGGTGTGACGAACACCCATCGGAGCCAATCTTCAAACGGCTGCGGGATGCGCAGATTCGCGTGTTCGAGCTGGTTGAACAGCCCAAAGACGATTTCAAAGACGACGACGCTGGCAACACTGGCTCCCAAGAGCGCGATGACGCCGAGCCGGAAGATCGCCGAGAAAACCATCTCGGTCAGATGGAAGCGCCCGGAGGTCGTCACGTCCAGGTCGCGGTCGCTGTGATGGACCCGGTGCATGCGCCACATGAGCGGGATGCCGTGATAGGCGCGGTGCCAGGCGTACGTGACCCCATCCAGCGCGATCACCGTCAGCGCGACGTTCCACCACCCGCCGATCGCAATCTGGTGGAGGAAGCCGAAGCGGTTGAGCTCAAACTGATGGTAGATCGACACGAGCAAGGTCCCGAGCAGGACGCTGAGGAGGAGCGCGTTAGAGCCGGCGATGAAGAAGTTGACGACGTAGCGGCGGAAGCGCGACTCAACGGGCCGGCGGAAGGGCCAGACGCTCTCCACCAGCAGGAGCAAGATGAGCCCCCCGATCCCGATGTACCCGCGTTCAACCGTCAGCAGCGGAACCATGCTCCTCCAGCAGCGAGGCGTACCGCCGCAAAAATTGGCCGTCTTTGACGCGGCCGCGCCGCCTTCGCTGGTAATGCCGCAACCACGCCAGTTGGACGTCGTGCACCCAGCCTTTTTCCTGGCCGTCCTCGCCGCGACGATCCCACTCGGCTAACCGCTCGTTGAGACGGGCGTTAGAAAACACGGGCTTTTCCATTGTCAGCCCGCATGGCCGGAGTCGGCCAGCCATCGCTCGCAGTCCATAGCCGCCATGCAGCCGCTGCCCGCCGCGGTGACCGCCTGGCGGTAGCGCTTGTCCTGCACGTCGCCGCAGGCGAAGACCCCGGCCACGGAGGTGTGGGTCGAGCCCGACTGCGTCACGATGTAGCCGTCTGTGTCGAGCTTCAACTGGTTGGCGAAGAGAGCGGTGTTCGGGGTGAAGCCGATCGCATAGAAGAGTCCGCCGCAGGCGAGTTCGCGCTCGCGGTTCGTGGTGACATCCTTGAGCCGCACCCCGCTCACCGCCTCATCGCCCAGCACGTCGGCCACGGCGGTGTTCCAGATGACTTCAATCTTCGGATGCTTGAGGACGCGCTCCTGCATGATCTTGGAGGCTCTCAGCTGATCGCGTCTGTGGACGAGGTAGACCTTCGAGGCAAACTTAGTGAGAAACGTGGATTCCTCGGCGGCGGAGTCCCCCCCGCCCACTACGACCAGCGGTTTCCCGCGAAAGACGGGCAGCGCCCCATCGCAGACGGCACAGGCTGAGATCCCCTTGTTCCACAGCTTCGGCTCGCTCGGAAGGTTGAGCCGCTTGGCGGTCGCGCCGGTTGCGAGGATGAGGGCGTGGGTGGTCAGTTCGCGTTCGGATGACGCAACCGTGAACGGGCGCTTCGAGAGCTCGACGCGGGTGACATCCTCCGTGAAGATGCGCGTCCCGAACCGAAGCGACTGCTTGCGGAAGACCTCCATCAGCTCCGGTCCTTGGATGCCGTCGGGAAAGCCGGGGTAGTTCTCCACCTCAGTGGTCGTCATGAGCTGGCCGCCCGGGATCCCGCCGGCGGCGAAGCCTTCGAACATCACGGGCTTGAGGTTCGCGCGGGCGGTGTAGAGGGCCGCGGTGTGCCCCGCCGGCCCGGACCCGATGATGGTGACACGTTCCGTCATACAGACTTAGGTGTACGCGTAGTCCGCAGTCCATAGTCGATAGTCCATAGCAAAGCCGCCGGGCATCCGCTATGGACTACGGACTATGGACTGTTGACTGGTTGTCAGCAGCAGGTGCAGCTCATGCCGTGCTTCGGCATGGGTCGCTTGCGCGGCTTCGCGCGCTTCGCAGCCGGCCGTTTCGCGCTCTTGCGTCGTGTGGCCATGTGTCACCCCCTTCTTCAATGAGCGCGCGACTTACGGAGCCCGCAGGGCGACGTAAGTCGCTGCGCGAATTGAACCCCACACCCAGCGGTGGAGCTGACCTAGCTCGCTGGGATGTCCCCGCCACCCACCCCGTCGTATCCGGCATGCCCAAAGCAACCCCACGCTGGGTGTGGGGTGAGTCGGTCCTCTCCGAAACGCCTCCGCATCCGTTTTCGTTATCGGCAACAATGAATTGGATGCGAGGAGTCGCAGGTGGCTAAGGAAAAGTTATTGTTGTACGCTTGCATCATCCCGCCATTGCCGCTACTTCCGGAGGACTGCCACCCACTACAGCTGTCCGAGGCGTTGCCTGGTGTGCACCATCCCCAGTCAGTTGTGCCGCCACCGGGAAGCGACCCCACCTCTCCACAAGAACATATGTGCGAGTCTGGAAAACCCGCACTCGCGCACTTCGCAACAGCACCATCCTTCAGTCCTAGATTGCCGGGATATGCGGTAGCCGTCACGCCCAGGTGCACCCCTCGTGGCGCGATCACGACCCAGGAGGTGGGCCCGGTGGCAAGCCGAAAGGTGTTGCTGCCTGAGTCGTACCAGATCGTCCCGGCCGACAAGATCGGGGTGCTGCTGGTCGGAGTCAGCTTCATGGCCGCATTGACCTCCAGCGCCTGCCCCGGATCCGTCGTCCCGATCCCGACGTTGCCGGTATCTCTCAAAAACAGTTGATTGGTACCCCCAATCACGCCTGTCATCAAGATACCGCTGCCGACGCTCGTATTAGTCGTAATCACTGGCGCATCTAAAGGATCTAAACTGCTCTCACTTTTTGGGGGTCGAATGCCAATTCCTCTCCCTTGTGGGGTCGTGACCTGAAATGTCCTATCACCAGCCAAACTTCCTACTACCGTCAATTTTGTATCAGTTTGAGCTGGTGTCGTTCCGCCGATGACGACGTTACCGTCATCCCGGACGAAGAGCCCGCTCGTCCCATCACTGTTGGTCACGTGCAGGCCGGCGGAGCCACTCGTGTTCCCGGCGCCCTTGACTTCGAGCTTGGTGGTCGCGGCGGGGCTGGTCGTCCCGATCCCGACGTTCCCCTCGTAGATCGCGAAGCGGCTGCTGGCTGTGCTGCTCAGGGTCTGGTAGGCCCCCTTCGGGGAGGGGTAGTAGGTCGTCAGGCTGATCTCCTCAGCCACCACGTAGGCGGTCGTCGCCAGCAGGAGCCCCACCACGAGCCAGTCTCTCCATTGGGGCTTCTCCATCCGCCACCTCCTCAATATTGAACGAGTGAAATCACCGGATGGGGCGCAAGCCGCTCGCGCCCCTTGAGCGCGGTGAGCTCAATGAGGAACGCCAGCTCGATGATCTCCCCGCCGCAGCGCTCGATGAGCTCGATGGTCGCCCCCATGGTCCCCCCCGTCGCCAGGAGATCATCCACGAGCAGCACCCGGGCGCCTTTCGCCAGGCCATCCTGATGGATCTCCAGCGTGTCTTCCCCGTACTCAAGCGTGTACGTGGCCGAGTAGGTCTTGTGGGGGAGCTTCCCTTTCTTGCGCACGGGCACCACTCCGACGCCCAGCTCGTAGGCGAGTGCTGCGCCGATGATGAGGCCGCGCGATTCGATCGCCACGACCGCATCCGGCTTCCTCCCGTGGTGACGCGCCGCAAGAGCATGGATCGCTTTGTGGAAGGCCGGGCCGTGCTGCAGAAGGGGCGTGATGTCGCGGAACAGGATGCCTTTGGTCGGAAAATCAGGGATGTCGCGGATGTAGCGCTTCAACCCCAGCTCGTCGGTCTGAGCGACGCTCGATGGGTTCATACCCTGACTCATGACGGTGTCACCTCGCGTGTTCAGCGTCTGGTCACCACCACCCACACGACCGCGGCCAACCCGAGCCGGTACCAGCCAAACGGCGCCAGCCCCCGCCGCGTCACGTACCGGATGAAGCCGCGTACCGCGAGGGCCGCCACCACCGCAGCCACAAGAAATCCGCAGACGAGCGAGAGGCCGCCGGCCTCCTGCCACACAGCCCGACCACCGCTCACCAGATCAAACAGCGTGGCCGCGCCAAGCGTCGGCAGCGCCAGCAGGAAGCTGTACTCGGCCGCGGCCGCCGCCGGCAGGCCCAGCAGCATCCCGGCGACGATCGTCACCATCGCCCGCGAGGTCCCGGGCCAGAGGGAGAAACACTGGGCGATCCCGATGAGGAGCGCCTCTCGCGTCGAGATTGAGGAGAGGGTTCTGTCCTGGGTGCTGCCGGCACGCCTCAGCCAGCCGGCCACCCCCACCATGAGGAGGCCGCCCGCCGCGAGCGCCGCCACGACCGGCCAGAGGCTGAAGAGCCGTGCCTTGATCGCCCGATGCAGGAGCACACCGGCCGCCGCCGCCGGTAGAAAGCTGGTGAGCAGGTTGATGAGCAGGCGCCGGCCGTCCGCGTCCCAGCCGAGGAGCCCCTGCCACATCGAGCGCACCCGCGCGCGGTAGAGGCCTAGCACCGCAGCGAGCGCGCCACCCTGAATGACCACCTCAAACGTCTTGACCGCGTCCCCGTGCAGGTTCAAGAGATGCGCGGCGAGAATCAGATGTCCGGTGGATGAGACGGGGAGAAACTCGGTGAGCCCTTCCACGACCCCTAACACGGCAGCGTCACCCGGCTGAATCATCTCGATGGTGGCGAGGCGATACGGAACCACACCGCGGGGAGCACGATCCGTTCCCAGCGGTGAGTCGCTGAACGCGGGATGGCTTGACGACTTAACGAATTATCGGAACGCGCAACAGACTAGAAGTTATCCCAACACTATGATGCACACCACAGAGACACAGCCCGCCAAAAGGCTTGGCGGATCCGCCCGCCACACTGCCCTGGCGGGCGTCCGCCGAAGCCGTGTGGAGGACGCCATGCCGTGTGGCGGAAATTCCACAGAGGCACAGAGCTATCTTCGTCGAGCCCGCCTCTGTGTCTCTGTGCCTTCTCTGTGTTTCTGTGGTGTCATCGAAGGCTTTGGGACAGGTTCTAGCGACCGGATTGCTTTCGCTTGGAGAAACAGTCCCTGCAGTAGACCGGACGGTCTCCGCTTGGCTTAAACGGCACCTCGCACTCCTTCCCGCAGTCCCCACAGGTTGCCTTGTGCATCTCGCGAGGCCTTCCCCCAAACCCACCCCCACCCATCCCAGAACCTCCACCGAACGGCATGCCTCCCCCTTCTGTTACGTCCCTGACGTGTTGCTGCGCCGCCTGCGCAGTCCACGCCAACACTCCTCATTATAACCCGGCGCGAAGCGTGTCAATAGAAAATCTGCCACACCACGCCGCCATTGCGAATGTGGAGCCCCACGGGCAGCCCGCCCCGGGCCTCCGCACGGGTCGGGCCGGGGAGCCCGTGGCACCAACTCTGACGCCCGTGAGGCGGAATCCTGAGCGAGCCCACGGCCAGAGGCCGTGGCGCGAGTCGAAGGGTCGGATTTCGAATTTCGAATTGGCCTGCTTTCCCAATTCGCAATCCGCATTCCACAATTCGCAATGTCGTTAACGGGGGAAGGCCTCTCGTAAGCCCCCATCGACCGTGAGGATGCAGCCGGTCGTCTTCGCCGACCGCCGCGAGATGAAAAACGCCACCGCCTCGGCCACATCTTCAGGCAGGACCCGTGCCTTCAGCAGATTGCGGTTCTGGTAGAGGGTCTCCAGCTGGTCGGGCGGCACACGATAGGTCTTCGCGCGGGAGACCCGGATCGTCTCCCAGAGCCCGGAGCCGTCAAAGACCCCGTCCGGATTGACGATGTTCACCCGGATGTTGAACTCGCCGTTCTCAATCGCGAGGACCCGCGCCAGCTGCGTTTGGGCCGCCTTCGCCGCGCTGTAGGCGCCGAACTCCTTGCCCGGCGCGAGCACGTTCTTCGACGCGATGAAGACGAGGGCGCCGCCCATCCCCTGGTCGCGCAGCAGTCGGATGACGCGGCGCGCGACGAGGAAGTGCCCGGTGGCGTTGACGGCCAAGCTGCGTTCCCAGTCGGCCAGGTGGAGACGGTCAATGGCGGCGACGTGCGCGACCCCCGCGTTCGAGACGAGGAAATCGAGCCCGCCGAAGGTCCGGAGGGTGGCGTCCAACGCCCGCTGGACGCTCTGATCGCGGGTTACGTCCATCGCGACGCCCAAGGCGCGCTGACGGCCTGCCCCGCCACCAAAGGATTTGGTGGCGGGGCCGGAGCGCCGGTTCAGCTCCTCCGCGAGCTGCTCCACTCCGCGGCGGTTGATGTCGGTCACCACAAGCGAGGCGCCTCGATCCACGAGGTGCCGGGCAATCGCCCGGCCGATCCCGCCGGCAGCACCCGTAATCAGCCCGATCTCCCGGGAGAGCTCCGGCTCCGGCGGAGCCAGCGAGAGCTTGTAGAGCTCGAGCGGCCAGTACTCGACCGCGAAGGCTTCCCGTTCTGACACCGATGTGTAGCGGCCAACGGTGGAGGCATCACGGATGATCGCCATGGTGTGCGCGTAGACCTTCGCCACCATCGCGGCCTCCGTCGCGTCCTTCCCCGAGGTCAGCATCCCGACGCCCGGGATAAGGAGAACCCGTGGGGAGGGATCCTGTAGGGTCTGCCCGGAGTGATGGTAGGTGCGGAAGTAGCGCTTCTGGTGCGCGGCGTAGCGTTCCAACTGCCGGATCAACGCTGTTGCCGAGAGTGCCTCGGCTGGACGACTCCCCAGCTCGACGACGAACGGCAGCCGCTTGGTCCGCAGCAGATGATCCGGCGTCGCCGGCCCGATACGGGCCAGCTCCGGCATCCGCCTTGCGTTGACGAACTCCAGCGCCGCCAGATCGTCCGTGACGGTGAGGCAGATTTTTCGTCCCTGGCTCAGCGTCCGCCGGATCGCCGGCAGCCACCGGCGCAGGAGCGCCCTCCGATCCGCCGGCGGGAGCGCGGCGCATCCCGGCGCAGACCACCGCCGCCGGCGCCGCTGCCGCGCGAGGAACCGCTCCGCGCGCGAGACGTACCGCACGGTCCGTTCGTAGCTCGTCCGTCCGTCCGGGCCCCACGTGATGAGCCCATGTTTCTCGAGCACCGCCCCGTGCGCGCCCGGGTGGCGCTGGTACGCCTTGAAGACGCGCCGCGAGAGTGCGAAGCCGGGTTGGATGTACGGAATCCAGAGCAGGTCAGATCCCAGCACCCGGCGCACGAGCGAGGCCCCGCCGCGCGTATTCGCCAGCGCGAGGATCGCATCCGCGTGGGTGTGATCGATGGCGGTCTCGGGAATGAACGCGTGCAGGAGCGTCTCGATGGACGGGCGGGGTGATTTGGGATCGAGGAGAGCGCGCTCGAGGAACCGGACCATCTCCTCATCCGTCATCGCCTGTCGCTCGGCCAACCGTCGGAGCGCTGCGAGCGGCAGCGGGGCGAAATGGCGCGGCTCGCAGCGTTTCAGGTCGGCACCGCTCCCTTTCACCCAGAGCACCTCCTGCGGCTCTCCGAAGAAACCCGGCTCCTGGCATTTCGTCGAGGTGTTGCCGCCGCCAAACAACCCGAGGCGCCCCTCCTCCCCGATGAGGCGCGAGCGAGAGACGAGTGCGCTCAAGGGCGTCATTCGACGGACGAGCGCGGCATTCCAGCGGCTTCGCATGAGGGGTTCAACGCTTGGCGGCGGGCGCGGCGGGGCCTCGCATGAGCTCGAGAATCGCGTTCGGCTCGGCGCGGATCAGTCCGCGCTCGGTGAGCAATCCGGTAATGTACGCGGCCGGGGTCACATCGAACGCCCAGTTGCGCACCGTCGCCCCCTCGGGGGCGGTCCGCACGCGCTCGAGGCGGCCGTCGTCGGTCACCCCGGTCGTCCACAGGATCTCCTCGCCGGAACGCTCCTCGATCGGAATCTCGCTGCCGGAGGGACACCCCAGGTCAATCGTCGTCGTGGGCGCGGCCACGTAGAAGGGAATACGGTGGGTGTCGGCGAGCACGGCCAGGGTGTACGTTCCAATCTTATTCGCGACATCGCCGTTGGCCGCAATCCGGTCCGCGCCGACGATGACGAGGCTGACGAGTCCCTGGCGCATGAGGTGACCCACGGCCGTATCGGGGATGAGCGTGCACGGAACGCCCTCCTGCGCGAGCTCCCATGCCGTCAGCTTCGCACCCTGCGCGCGCGGCCGGGTCTCCGTCGCGTAGACCGACACCGATTTCCCCTGACGATGGGCCTGGTAGACGGGAGCCAGCGCCGTGCCCCAGTCGGCAAACGCAAGCCATCCGGCGTTGCAATGGGTCAGCACCGTCGAGGGAGACGGGAGGAGGGATTGCCCAACCATCCCGATCTGCTCACCGGCCTGGGCGTCTTCATCGGCGATCGCCTGGGCGATCTCCACCGCGCGCCGGCGCTTCTCCGACACATCGGCCACCGACGCCACGCCCTCGAGCACACGGTCGATGGCGTAGAAGAGGTTCCACGCGGTCGGCCGGGTGGCGCGCAGCACCGACGCGGCCGAGGCGAGGGCCTCCTCGAATCGCTCCGACGGAGCTTGGAGCGCCGCTTGCGCCATGCCGAAGCCTGCGGCAACCCCGATGGCGCCGGCGCCCCGCACGGTCATGTCGCGAATGGCCTGGGCGGTCTCGTGATACGTGCCAAGCGTCACGATCTCAAATCGGGCGGGGAGCTGCCGCTGGTCGATCATGTGGATGCGGCCCGCTTCCATCCAGACGGTCCGATAGGACACACCGTTCACGCGCATGAGGAATGCCTGAGAGCCTCTAGGGAGAAGACGGAAGACGCTTACCGGTCGAAATGGGAAATGACCCCTTGCAACAACAACGTCAGCATCGGCTCGGTGCCCGCCGCGACACGTAGGAGCTCTTCCACGGAGGCCGGCTTCAATGTTTCGGGGATGCACGCGTCGGAGACGACGACCACCGCGAGCACCCGCATGCCGCCGTGCCGGGCGACGAGCACCTCGGGCACCATCGACATCCCGACGACGTCAGCCCCGATCTGCCGAAGGAAGCGATATTCAGCCCGCGTTTCGAGGTTCGGCCCGGCCACCGCCACATAGACCCCCGCCCGCAATGGGATCTTGTGCACACCCGCCACCTGGAGCGCTAAGCGGCGCAGCGCCGGATCGTAGGGCTCGGACATGTCGGGAAACCGCGGGCCCATGGTCTCATCATTCGGGCCGATGAGGGGGTTAGCCCCCATAAGGTTGATGTGGTCTTCGAGGAGAACGAGCGAGCCGGGCGGCATCTCTCGGTTCATGCTGCCCACGATGCTGGTGAGGATGACGGTGTCGGCCCCGAGGGCGCGGACCAGGCGCACTGGATACGTCACCTGGGCCATGCTGTAGCCTTCGTAGAAGTGGAACCGACCCGCCAGCACCGCCACACGCTGCGATCCGAGCGTCCCCAGCACAAGTTTGCCCTCATGGCCGGGTGCTGTGGCTTTCGGGACATGCGGCAGCTCCGCGTAGTCGATCTCGGCCTCCACCTGCACCTTCTTGGTCAGGCCGCCCAACCCCGAGCCCAGAATCAGCCCCAGGCTCGGGCGGAATCGGGTCCGGGCCGCGACCGCTTTCACGGTCTCTTCCAGGTTCTGCGCGAGCTGGCTCGTCGTCTCAATCATGGGGTGGCCTCGTGTGGTACGCCGCGTCTCGCCGCGTGGACATGCGATGCCAAGAGCGCAGCGACCTGTGTGACGTCAAAGGGCCAGATGTACGCGATCGCAACGTCTGGATGGAGGCGGCGCACCGCGTCGAGCGCCTGCGGGATGTCCTGCTCGGCGTGGAGGCCCCCCGGGGTCAGCATCGATGGGATCACGAAGACGTGGGTGGCCCCTTGCCGGATCACCTGCTCGACCGCCTCGTGGATCGAGGGGCGGCAGAATTCATTGTAGCCGACGGCGAAGAGATCCGTCGGCAGCATCCGCTTCACGACCGCCGCGATCCGCTCGAGCCCGGCCTTGTAGGGGTCGTTCCCTGCATGGCGCGGCCAATCCCGGATCTTCGCGTCCAGCTCCTCCACTCGACGCTGAAGCCGCTCGGTGTTCCCGGCGGACGTGGCGGCGTTGTTCGCGTGCCACTCAAGGCCCATGAGCTCGCCCACGAGCTCCGGCGGGCAGTCGGTCGCCGGCGCTCCGTGGCCGATGAGGACGACAGCGTCGCGCGTGGGTCGCTCGGGTAAGGGCATGGTCTCAGCGGTGCCGGCTCTAATCGGGCATTGATTGTAGCAGGTTTCGCCTGGGGTGTCTGCTCCCCTCCTCTACCGACGCGTCCGGCGGTAGGTGCCCACGAGCTGCGCCTGAGACAGGGTGTACCCCTGCATCGCTTCCTCAAGCTTCGCCTTGGTCGCCCCCGGCGGCAGGGAGAGAACGGTATCCAGCGCGTACAGCTTGAAGAAGTAGCGGTGCGTGCCGCTGGGCGGGCACGGACCGCCGTAGCCGATGCGGCCGAAATCCGTGAGCCCCTGGCGCGTCCCGTCGGGCCGCGCCTTGTCCGAGGGGAACGCGTCGGGGAGCTGCCGGACGGAGGGCGGCACGTTGTACACGACCCAGTGCACCCACGTGCCGACCGGCGCATCCGGATCGTCGCTGATGAGCGCGAAGCTCTTCGTGCCCACCGGCGGATCGGTCCATGCGAGGGGTGGCGAAACGTTCTCGCCGTCGCACGTATATGTCGCTGGAATCCGTTGGCCGTCGGCAAACGCGGTGCTCGTCAGAACCATGTGCGTCCGAGCCTCCTGTGCTCTCGCTGCGCCTCCATCAATACCCACCACGCTGCCTATGAACGAGCCAAGGAACGCTGCAGCGCATCTCATCCGAACCCGCCCAGACATCCTGACTGCTCGAACCTCACAAGGCCTGCAGCATCCTAGTGCCGTTCCAACTTGATACGCCTACCGGCCACTTTGCACCAATCCGGCACGGCCGTCGGTTCCCTATCCAGAAGCATGTGGTCGAAATAGTTGGAACGGCACTAGCAGAACAGTGCGACCTCGACGGCCAATCCCGGCCCGAAGGCGAGCGCCACGCACGGCCGCTGCGCGCGGCGCTCCCGCAGCCGCTCGAGCAGGAACACCGTCGTCGCGGAGGACATGTTGCCGCACTCGGCGAGGATGTCGGCCGACGACGCCATCGCCTCCGCAGACAACCCCAGGCATGTCGCCACCGCGTCCAGCACTCTCGGCCCACCGGGATGAATCGCCCAGGAGTGCACATCCTCGACGGCGAGGCGGTGGTGCGCGAGCCACGGGACAAGCCAGGGGCGCAGCTGCGAGCCGATCAGCGAGGGGACGCGCGGCGAAAGCGTCATCTCGAACCCATGATCCCCGATTCGCCACGTCATCGCGTCTTCGGAATCCGGCAACAGACTCGATCCCGAGGCCGCCAGCTGCCAGGCCTCCGCTGAGGCTGAGGACGCCGGCGCGAGAATGAGCGCCCCGGCGCCGTCAGCAAACAGCGCGTTGGCGACGATTTTCTCCGGATCCCAGCCGTAATGGACATGCAGACTGCACAGCTCCACGGCGCACAGCAGGACGCGTGCGCCGGGTTCCTCACCGACCAGCGCCGCAGCCACGCGCAGTCCGTTGAGCGCACCATGACAGCCCATGAACCCGACATGCGTCCGTCCGATCGTCGGTGAGAGACCCAGTCGCTTCACCAGGGCCAGATCAACGCCCGGCGCGACGAACCCGGTGCACGACACCGTCACGAGATGCGTGATCGCTCGCGGGGCCAGTCCGGCCGCCTGCAACGCCCGCCCCGCCGCCTCCTGAGCAAGTGGGGCGGCCTCCTCGGCGTAGCGCTCCATCCGCTCTCGCGTCGTGGGACCGCGGCCTCCTGTCTCTCCCGCTGGAGGAAAGAATGACTGCGTCAGCTCAGCCTCCGCTGTCCGTTCTAGCAACACGCTGCCGCGCCGGCCCACTCCTGTCCGGCCATAGAGGACTGGCAAGAGACGGGCCTGCGGGTGGGTGGGCGCGAAGAGTGTTTTGGCAAACTCCGCGGCGTCGGATTGGGCGATCGACTCGGCTGGTCGGGCCGTTCCCAGCCCTGCAATGGCAGCGCTCATGGTGCCAGGAGTGGAGCGGTGTTCATCTGTCGAATCAGGGGCGCGGCCAACTCAGGAACCCGCGAGAGGAGACTGATCGCCAGCTGCGTGACCGCCGTGCGGCGGAGCGCGCCTGTCACGAGCCGGCAGAGGCGCTGGCGATGCCCGATGAGCCGGCGCTGGCAGTGGTGCCAGCGGGCCATCAGCGACGGCTCCCATTGCCGCGCCGCTTGGAGAGCCAACGGAACGACCGCAGCGCCGCAGACGAGCGCCCAGGCAATGCCCTCACCGGTAAACGGCTCGACGTATCCTGCCGCGTCCCCGATGACGAACAACCGCTCCGCGCTCACGCCCGCCCTGCGGCAAGTGAGCGGCGGGGTCCCGCGCCACGCGCCCTCGACTACCCCATCAAGCGCAGGCAGACCGACGTTCTCCAGCACGCGAGCGACCACCTGTCCGGGTCCCCGCATCGCTCGGACCACCTCAGCGTCGAGCGCCGCGGCCACATCCAGCCGCCCGTCCCCCAGCCTCACCAGCCCCACGTACCCACCCTTCCCACAGGCCATGAAGATGGTTCCGGGACGGTACGCCTGAGGAGCCGACTCGATCATCATGCCGACGCCGATCCGCGAACGGCGAGCGATGGAGAGCGGCAAGCCCTTTTCGCGTTGTAACAGTCGGCCGCCCAGTCCGTCCGCCGCCAACACCACTCGCGCGGTGACAGCGCATCGCCGCGCGCCCTGACGGAGCGTCACCGTCCGAACCTCCGCGCCGACGGCCTCGAGGGCGGCTTCCGTCTGAGGCAAAAACTGGGCTCCTGCCTGCACCGTGCGCTCGACCAGCGCCGCATCAAAGACGTCACGGGATACCGCCACGCCGGCCGGCAGCGGGAGCGTGGCCCGCCACCGCCCAGCAGCAAGCCACAGCTCGTGGATCGGCTGTGCGCCGAGCTGTCCGGGCAGCTCGTTGAGCCCCACCGCGCGGAGCGTCTCGAGCGCGACCTGGTTGAAGCAACCGCCGCACACCTTGCGGCGGGGGAACGCTTCTTTGTCGACCACCAGCACGGACGCGGACCGTCGGGCGGCTTCCCGCGCCGCCAGGGCTCCCGCCGGGCCAGCTCCGACGACGAGTACATCCCACACGCGACGGGCCGCGTCCTCGAGTGTGAGCGTTGACGGCATCATCCTCTTTGCCAAGCGAGCAGGAAGCGGCACGGCCAGCGGCGACTGACCATCGCGTCCTTCAACCCGGCACGGACGGCCAAGGCGCGCACTTCCCCGAGTGTCCATGCGGCCCGAACCGATCGTGGCCCATCGGTGCGAACCACGGGTGACGCCGACAACAGCCGGGTGCCGACATAGGCGAGTCCGAACCCGACGGGACTGCGCACCAAGTCGCTCACCAGGACGAGGCGAGCGGCGGAGTGGGCCATATTCCGCAACAGCGCCACCCCCTGCAGCTCATCGAGATGGTGGAGGAACAGCGAACTGATCAGGACGTCATAGCCGGTCGGCAACGGATCGGTGAGCGCATCCCTCTCAAAGAATCGAACGGCAGCGCCCGCGCGCTCGGCACACACGCGGGCGTACGCGACCGCTCTGGGGCTGCGGTCGCAGCCGTCAATGGCGAGCGGGAGGGCCGCACGTCGAGCGCTCCGCCACAACGCGATGGGCAGATCGCCGGCTCCCGTCGCCACATCAAGAATGCGCACGGGGCGGAGGGGGTGGACGCCTCCCAACGCTCTGATGGGCGACCAGACAATTTCGGCGCTGCGGCTCCAACGGTTAATCCGCTCCAATCCTCGAAGCGCCTGCACGTGCCGCAGCGGGTCCAAGGCTGGATCGTCCATGAGCTCTGGGGCCCGGCACCGCTGTCGCATTCTATCGTCGTTGAGGTAGCGCCAACGAGGGGGGTCGCGGGCAAGGTGCCATGGCTCACGCTCACCCGAAGAATGGCGCCCTCCGAGCACGGGCTCGGAGGCGGCGGGTCAGTTCAGAGAGGCCATCGCTCGCCACCAGCACGACGAGCACGATCGCCAGGGCGGTGTGCTTGACCCATTTGTTCGACGCGAAGAGCTCATGCTCCTGCACGAGCTCTTCGCGGAAGTAGAGCAAGACGCTGATGGCGAATACCCAGACGACCGTTTTCAGTTCCTTGCTGGCCGCAATTCCTTGCCAACTCCACCGACCGTGCGCGGAGGGGTAGCGACGCCATGTGGGGACATACGTGGGGATCGCGCGCCGATAGCGCTCGTATTCCTCCCCCCATTCATTGAGCAACAAGACTTCTTCGTGACGGATCTTCTGCCGATACACGATGAACAGCAGGCCCAGCGCCAGCACAGCGATCCACAGGCGCCCCGCCACCACACAGACTCCCAGGCCGATCAGGAAGCTCCCGAAGTAGAGGGGATGGCGGACGTAGGCGTACGGACCACCCGTGATGAGGCGGCCGATCTTTCGTCCCTGGCGCTCCGGGGAAGAGATGTTGACCTTGACATGCCCCACATACCCATTGGCCCACAGACGGATCAGCTCTCCGAGGAAGACGACCGCAATGCCGAGGCGGAACCGGAACTCCGTCGTCGAGGCTATGAGGAACAGGAGGGGGACGAATGGGTAGATGAGCACGAACCGCGGTTTGCGAAGCTTCCGGAACAGACTCATGGTTTCACGCCCAGCCCTTCAGGGCTCACGCCGACGGAGCTGAACGAGGGCAGGGAATGCTTGCGCAGATATTTCGGAAGATGCGCGAGGTTCTCTTTGGCCACCATGGCCACGAGGAGGACGGCGATGGCCCCGAAGGTGCTCCGCTCACTCCAGAGGGCGGCTCGCCACTGGTAGGCCACCATGGGGGCGCCGGGGGACGGGGGCCGCCAGCGCGGAATCCAGCATGGCACCTGACGGCAGTAGGTGGCGTACAGCGATCCGAAGCGCTCCCTCAGCAATCGCTCTTCCCAGAGGACGATCGGCACGTACTGGAGGGCGTAGAGGAGCACGGCGATGGGCACCATCCAGAGGAGCTCTGAGATGAAGGTCGCCCCGAGCGTCAACAACAGGTTGCCTAGATACAGCGGATTCCGCACGTACGCGTAGGGACCGGAGGTCACCAATCGACCCACGCCGGACCCGCGCGTGCGGCTTTCTTTGCCGACGACGGCGACGCCCCAGAGCCGCAGCCCCTCCCCGAGGACCAGCAGGATGAGGCCGGGCACCCAGGTGAGGAGGTCCCGCGTGGTCTGCTTCAATGTGCAGAAGACCAGCAGGAGGATCCACGGGATGGGCGTCCAGCTCCGCTGGCGAAAGAAGAACTCGCCCAGCGCAGTCACGCGTGATAGGTGGTGGGGCTCGTGGGTGAACATGGTGACTCAATGATTGTACCGCGCTCCAACAGAACGCACCAGACGCGGATTACCGCGGATTGGAACGCTGATGTCCGCGGATGATCCGCGGTCATCCGTCTTGTGGTATCCGCGGGCATCCGCGTCACCCCCCTTGCTTGTGCAGAAGAGCGGCGACCGTGTCGACGATCAGTCGTTTGGTGTCTGCGTCAATGGCGTCAAAAGCCACGCCATGCTCGTAGAGGTTTAACGAGGGGTTCACGAGCTTTGACCAGATGACACAGCCATGCAGCGAGACGGGGCGCTTTGAGGTCGGGAGGTTGAGCTGCAGCTCCACCACTTCCCCAAGCCTAAAGGCATATTCGCACCTGAAGCACGCCCCCTCCCCACTCAGGTTCCGCGCGGGGGCCGCCCGCCAGGAGGGATCCGCGACGCTGGGAAATCGGTACCGAATGATGAACGGGTGCGTGACCCGAGGAAAGCGGCGGCGCTCAGGGGGAGCCATATGGTTTCATAAACCCTGGGAGGGACTTCAGCGATTGTGAAAAGACGATTTCAGTGATTGCACCCTCCGGGGAATCACTGGAATCAGCTTTGAAAAATCACTGGAATCCCTCTCCGAGGTATTTATGAAACGGTTTCTAATCGCCAGCGAAGTTGTGGGTGACGACGTGGACGTAGCCAGCTGGCCTGTCGGCCGGTTTGGTAGTGATGGCCACTGCAATGGCCTCTTGGGCGGCATACGGACCTGCTAGTGCTGGCGTCACACCACTCTCCAGGACCAAATGAGCCGCCAAGGCCAGGAAAATTCCCAGGAGCAACCAGTTCGTGACACGAAGCGATCTCATCCTGCTTCCCTCCTTCCATGAGGACACAGGTTATGGACCCCACACCCAGGATTCCCTGCTACCTCAGACTACCTGGGTGTGGGGGACATAACGTGTCGGTTCGAATTGAACCCAGCACTACTGTGCGACGTCAGGTTTACGCGAGCGGCTCAGGGAGTGCGGGTGGCGGAGGGTCATGCGCCACCTCCGGGGGTGCGGTCCGCTGTGCGCTTGAGCCAATTGGTCACGGTGTTGAGCAGCAACTGCGGATCGAAGGGCTTGGTGAGATACTCATCCGCCCCCACCTTCGTGCCGAGGCTCCGGTCGGTCTCCTGGGTGCGCGCGGTGAGGAGGAAGACCGGCGTGGCCTTGAGCTGCGAATCAAACTTGATCATCCGGGCGACCTGGAAACCGTTCAGGCGGGGCATCATGACGTCGAGGATCACGAGGTTGGGGTGGTTCTTCCGCACGGCGCTGATGGCCTCCTGGCCATCACGGACCGTGATCACGCGCAGCCCATTGGCTTCCAACTTGAGTTTGATGATGTTAAGGGTATCGACGTCGTCGTCCGCGGCGACGATGAGCGGCTTCTTGTCAGACGTCGCATTGGAGGGGCTCATCCCCCCACCTGCCAGAATTGCGGATTGCGCCTGCCTGCCCCGCCAGAGCCCGCCACACGACGTGGCGGGTCCGCCAAGCCATTTGGCGGAAACGTTGGCGGGGCGCAGGCAGGGATTGTGGATTGCGGATTAGAAGAGAGCTGGTCCAAGGGCAGGTTCAATCCAAAATCGAAAATCCGAAATCCGAAATGTACCTCTGGTGGGATCATCCCGTCGCGGATCGCTTGAGGCAGTTGGTAACCATATCAAGCAGCAGCTGCGGATCGAAGGGTTTGGTGAGGTACTCATCGGCCCCCACCTGAGTGCCCAGGCTTCGATCGACCTCTTGGGTGCGCGCGGTGAGGATGATGACCGGTGTGGCCTTGAGCTGTTTGTCAAACTTGATCATCCGGGCGACCTGGAACCCGTTGAGGCGCGGCATCATGATGTCGAGGATCACGACGGCCGGCCGGTGCTGCCGCACGGCGAGCATGGCTTTCTGACCATCCCGAACCGTGATCACGCGCAGCCCGTGGGCCTCCAGCTTGACCTTGATGACGTTGAGGGTGTCGACGTCGTCGTCCGCGGCGAGGACGACGACGGCCTTCTTGTCAGGCGGAGGCGTCTCGGTCATCCCCCCACCTGCTTCGGGTTGCCGAAGGCAACCCGTTGACAGCGATTTCCACATTGTCCGGCCTTCGGCCGGAAAGCGGGTGGGGGGATCATACCGCAAACTCCCGCTCCGTGACACGGAGCACCTCTTCAATGGTGGTGACCCCTTCGACCACCTTGGCCACGCCCGCCTTCCGGAGCGTGATCATCCCGTCGCGGATCGCCTGCGTGTGGAGCTCGGCGGAGGAGGCTTTGCGGATCGTCATCTCCCGGACGGTATCGGTCGTCTCGAGCAGCTCGAAGACCCCTGTCCTCCCGCGGTAGCCGGTCTCTCGGCACTCCTCGCACCCTTTGGGGTTGGCGCGGTAAATCTTCGCCCCCTTCGGCATATCCTTAAGACCCAATGGGACCAGCGCCTCGGGACTGGGATCATACCGTTCCTTGCACTCATCACAGAGGGTCCGCACGAGCCGCTGGGCGACCACCCCAATCACGGAGGAGGCCACGAGGAACGGCTCCACCCCCATATCGATGAGACGGGTCATGGCCCCCGGGGCGTCGTTCGTGTGCAGCGTCGAGAACACCACATGCCCGGTCAGCGCGGCGTGGATGGCGATCTCCGCCGTCTCCAGGTCGCGGATCTCGCCGATCATGATGACGTCCGGGTCCTGCCGCACAATCGACCGCAACCCGTTGGCAAAGGTCAGCCCGGCCTTCGCATCAACCTGGGATTGTCGGATGCGAGCCATCCGGTACTCCACCGGGTCTTCGAGGGTGATGACGTTGAGCTGCACCGCATCCACCATGCGGAGCGCCGCGTAGAGCGTGGTGGTTTTCCCGCAGCCCGTGGGCCCGGTCACGAGGATGATCCCGTTCGGGCGCGCGATCAGCTCACGGAACTTCGGCAGCACCGCAGGGAGAAACCCCACCTGCTCCAGGGTCAGCATGACGCTGCCTTTGTCCAGCACGCGGATTGCCACGTTCTCCCCGTGGATCGTCGGGAAGGTCGAGATCCGGAAATCCACCTCCCGGTCGCTGAATTTTATCTGGAACCGCCCGTCCTGCGGGAGCCGCCGCTCGGCGATGTCCAGCTCGGCCATGATCTTCAGGCGGGAGATGATCGCTGCTTCCAGCCGCTTGGGCGGCGGCGGCACATCGTGGAGGATGCCGTCCACCCGATACCGGAGGTAACAGGCCTGTTCGTCAGGTTCGAAGTGGATGTCGCTCGCCCGATTGTCCACCGCCTGCCGGAGAATGGTATCGACCATTTTGATGATGGGGGCCTTTTCGGCCGCCGAAATCAGTCCTTCGACCTGCTCCGTGCCGACGGCCGCCGTCTCAACCTGGCCCGCCCTGGTCGGCGTCTTCTCATCGGTGACGGCGGCGGATTCCCGCTGGCCGGCGGCTTGCGTCCGGGTGGCGAGATCCCCGTCCGCCTTGATGTCCCGCATGACGTCCGCCAGCGAACCGCTCTTGCCGTAGTGGCGATCCAGCGCCTTGTTGATCGACGACGACGCGCCAAAGACGGGCTCAATCTCCAGGCGGCTGATGAACCGCAGGCGGTCCACCGTGCGCAGGTCGAGCGGATCCGCCATCGCCACGGTGACGGTGTTGTTCACTCGGAAGAGGGGGATCGCCACGTGCTCGCGGAGCAGCTTCTCGGGGAAGAGCGAGAGGACCACCTTCTCGATCTCGTAGGACTCCACGTTCATGAAGGGCAGCCCGAGCTGCTCGCTCAGGGCCTCCACCGCCTGGGACTCGGTAATCACCCCATCGGCGACCAGGATTTCGCCCAGGAGGCTCCCGCTCAGCTTCTGTTTCTCCATCGCCCCGCGGAGCTGCTCGGACGTAATGACCCCCCGCTGCACGAGCTGCTCACCGATGAGCCTGGCGATCGGCCTGGTTGCTGTAGGCATCGTTTTTTAACAACCTCTACGTATCCTTAAGTGTCTCACCTAGTAAAGTGTATCATCTAATCTCATCCAGCGTCAACCCCAGGACGCAGATTCACGCGGATTGGAACGCTGATGTCCGCGGATATCGGCGGGAATCCCTGCCTGCGCCAAGCGCAGCGCGGCAGGCAGGTGCGTTGTGATCTGCGGCCAACCTGCATCGTGGTATGAACGTGAGGACCCTACGGCGATTCGAAGTGTTCCTGCACCCAGCGGCGCGACTCGCGGTCCCATTCCCGTTCATCCATGCCCATGACGTGCGCGAGGGCGTCCGGTGTTGGGACGCCGTCCCTCACCTCGTCGAGCAACCGATGCAACCCTGCCCAGCCCCGATGATCCAGCACGTACGCCACGTAGGCGAAGGAGGCTTGATAGAAGACGCCGGCTTCGATCGGCGTCGCTTCCCCGAACTCCCCGCTGCGCCCCTCCAGCTTGGCGAGCGCTGGGACAGCGTCGCGGCGCAACGCCAATTGCAGCGCCTCCGTGGGAATCGACCGCACGTGGGCTTCGACGGCTTGCGCCACGCCTTCGTGCAGCCAGCGGGGGGCGCGCCCATGCGTAAGCTGATGGACGGCGGCGTGGGTCAGCTCGTGCCAGATGACCGGTCGCATCGTCGCCCGTCGGACTTCATCGGCCTGCTGAGCCTGTCCCTGCCCCCCCTGACGTTGGGGGTCGTTGGATAGATCGCGCGCTCCCGCACGCCCGGACACCGGAAGTCGAATCTTGCCGTCAAAGAGCCCGGCCACAGCCGTGGGCACGTGGAACCCGTCATAGAACGCCTCGGGCGTGTAGACCAGCACGCTGATCGGACCGCGCAATTGAAACTGCCACTGGGTCTCCAGGAACGTCTTGGCCGCCTGCAGCTCCCGAAGCACCCAGGGTGTATCAATCTCGGCGCCCGCCGGCCCCCCCACCAAATCTTTTGGTGGGGGGGCAGGAGTCCGGATGACGAACAGGTCGGTGTTGAGCGCGACCTGCCCAGTTTCCAACGCTTGCTCCCGGGCCAGTTGGGACAGCCGCTCCATGATCGCCCGCAGGCGAGGCTCTAACGCCAGTGACTGTTCCCAGGCCTTCCGCGCACCGTCGAGATCGTGGGCGAGATAGGCGAGGTCGCCCGCCAGCGCATAGGCGTGCGGATTCTTCGGATCCGCTTGGATGGCCTGCTTGTCCCACCGTCGCGCCTCGTCATACCGCTGCGTCGCGTACGCGGCCCAGGCCTTGCGGTAGGCGTCCATGCCGTCCTCGTATCCGGCGAGGGCCGTCGTCGGGAACGCGCCGAGCATAAGCCCCCCTATGACCCAGAAATGCTTCTTCGGATGCGTCAATGATCACCCCCGAGTGACGCTCGCCATGCGGTGAAGATCCGCCGAGCGCGTGGATCGCCAACGACACGTCGCTCCATCACGACTCGGTGTTTCTTACGTCATCGTATCACACAACACGACGGGGGGTAGGCAAGGTGGCTGTATGAAATTCGTGAGGTACGGGGTCAACAAAAAATGAAGAAGCGCACGCGAGGTGGGTGCGATATTACTTTGGAGCCGCAACTGAACCGCCGGAGGTGGTGGTAGACTCGGTTTGCACGGGTGGCGCAGATGCCTGGGTGGGCTTGCTCTCGCCGGATGTCTCCCCGGCGGTGTCCGTCTTCTGCTCATCGCCCATCTGCAGCCGCTGCTGGCTCCAGTGGTCCCCGAGCGAGACGTCCTCGTGTTGCCAGCCGCCCTGGGCCGGATTGAAGATCAAGGCATTCCCCGCCTGGCCACCCTCCCCGATCCCCTGGAAGGCGCTCTGGAGCGCGCTGCCCGCCTCTGGGGTGAAGAGCCCCGCGGCGCCGTCGGGTGGCCGGCCGGTCGCAATCCCGCTCATCGCGGCGTCAAACTGGCTGGCATTGAGCTTGCCGGCCTCGCGCAGGCTCTGGGCAACCCCGATCATCTGGTTCTGCATGGCGGCCGGCGGTGGGCCGTACGAACTGGAGGACGTGCCGGAGGCACTCGTGCCCCCCGACGGGCCGAAGAAGCTCCCGAAGCTCCCGGAGGTAAACGCCCCCCCGCCCATGGGCCCCATCATGAACGAGCCGCTGTCCGCAGTCCCCTTCCCGCCCATGAAGCTGCCGGGGCTGAAGGAGCTGCCCGGCCCGGGGAAGTAGCTGCCCGGTGCGAAGGTCCCACTGCTGGTGAAGTTGCTCAAGAAGCTGCCGGGCGCGAAGGCGGGTCCAGTGTTCGAGGCGCCACTCATCGCGGTGAACGAGCTGCCCGGTCCGGGGAAGTAGCTGCCCGGCCCCGCGCTGCCCCCCATGGGGGAGACGAACGTGTAGCCCATCGTAACCCCGGCATCGTAGCGGGTGCCGCCCATGGTAAAGCCCAACGGCGCGGGGGAGCTGCCGGTTGTCGTGGTGTAGGGGCCCGTCGGCGCGTAGCTCCCGGCGGTGTAGCCGATCGGCGCCGTGTTGCTGGTCGGCGGGACGATGTAGCCTATCTGGGTGGTCGTCGAGTAGCTCGGCGGCGGGGTGTAGTAGGTCCCCGAGGTCGGGGCCTGCTCGAACTGGACGATGTTGAGGGTCGTCGTCGTGCTCGTCGCGGTGCTTGACCACTTGACCGTGCCGGGCTGGACCGGCATCGGGAAGCCCTGGACGATCGCGCCGACCGTCACGGTGCCCTCATCGGCCTTCGTGATCTGGAAGGAGGCGGTCCCGTGCATGACGGTGATCGGGCTCGTCGTCGCTGGGGAGCTGGCCGCCGCCCCGGCGCTGGGGCTGCCGAGGACGACCGTGAAGCGCGTGGACTCATCGTCGCCGACGGGGTAGCCGGTCGCAGGATCTTTAATGTAGGCGCTGACGTTGAGCGTCCCGAGCGGGCCGGTGACTGAGTCGATGACGAGGAGGCCCTCTCGCACGAGCATGGGCGGAGCGGTGCCGGTGACGGCCCCGGCGCTGGCGGTGAGGACCATGTTCCCGCGCGAGGTCGCCCGTAGGCCGGTGAAGAGGTAGCTCCCTTTATCCGTGGCCGGGATGAACGTGTGGGTCGCGGTGCTCAGGGCGACCGCCCCGCCGCTTAAGGTGACGGCGCCGGGGTAGTTCGGGGTCATCATGACCCCATCGACCCCCACCGCCCGGACCCGCACGTCAAAGGGTTGGTTGACGTAGGGCCCGAGGAGGTTCGGGGGCAGCGGCATCCGCTCGACGACGAACTTCGCCGGGTAGCTGGTCAGGGTGCTGCTCGTGCCGGTGAGCGTCACCCCGGAGACATACGTCGTGTCCTTGGCCGTGATGGTAATCTGCCCGGCATCCGGGTAGCCGACGGAGAGCGCCGCGACCCCGCTCGCGAAGCTCGAGGCGGCGATGGACGGCAGCGACAGCCCCACGAAGCCAGCGGTCGGGTTGATGTAGTCGGTGGTCAGCGCGACGGAGCCTTGGTAGCGGGTCACGGTGGCCCCAGCCGCATCCTTGGCGGTGACAGTCAGCGTAAAGGGCGAGCCGGCGGTGAGGCTCGTGGCACTCGTCGTAACGCTCAAGCTTGAGGGGTAGAAGGTGAACGCGAGCGTCCCGTTCGTCAGGGCGCTCGTCGAGTTATCCGTCGCGGTCAAGGTTCCCGGCCCGGCATCCGAGCCGCCGATGGTGACCGAGGTGGTGACGACCCCGCTGGACCAGCCGGTGCTGCTCGAGGAGACCAGGGTCGTGGCAGTGCCACCCGTCGGCGTCCACGTCAAGCTGTACGGGCCGGCGTAGGTCGTAATCGTGTTGTTGGAAGAATCTTTGGCGGTGATGGTCAAGGTTAGAGCGCTCCCCGCAACGGCTGCCGTGGCGCTGCTGGGGGCCGTGATGACGAGGCGCGGCGTGGGCGGTGAGAGGAAGACAAAACCCTGCGCGTAGCTCGTGCTGATGTTGCCGGCCTTATCCTTCGCCCAGACCCGAATGCCGTACGTCTTCAAGGGGGTAAGCTGCGAGGCAGTAAGTGATTGCGCGCTCGATGGCCCACCGCTCGTCACCCCGGCGGCAAAGGCGGTGCCGACCCCCGAATCGGTTGGGTAGCTGGGTGCCACGTTCCCATCGAGGGTCACATAGCGCCAGATCAACGTCTGGACATCCGAGCTCGCCGGTGCGGTGGCGCTCGCGGTGATCGAGGTGCCATCCGCGCTCGGGGTGAGCGTCAGGCCAGTCGGGGCGCCTGGCGGGGTGGTGTCCAGCGTGATCGAGTCGCTGATGTCGTAGGTGGTTGCGCCTCGGGTGATCCGGGCATAGACGGTCTTTTCCCCGTCGCCGCTCGGCATCGTCCAGGTCGTGGTAAACGCGGGGGTGGCGAAGCCAGGGGCACCCGCGCCGAACGATCCGCTGGTATTGGACAGCGCCGCAGCTGTTGCGTCTGACTCCAGCAGCGTGAAGCCTGCGTTGACCGTGGTGGATTTTGTGAGGGTGGTGCTGGTTGAGGCCGTATCCGAGAGGGTCAAGACCCCCATGCCTCCCTTGGCCGCGAGCACGGCGATTTCCTGGGGGGTCATGACCCTGTTGTAGAGACGCACATCGTCGATGAGGCCATTGAAGGTGGTGGTGCTCCCCGGCCCATTCCCAATCCTGAGACTCGACGAAGCGTCCGAGACCCGCGAGCCGGCTGCGTTGGTCGTCGTGGAATACGCCGTCTCTTGCCCGTTGACGTACAGCTTGGCGTTGGCCGCGGTGATCGAGCCGTCCCAGGTGAGCGCGACGTGTTGCCACTGGTTCAACGCAATCGCGTTGTTGGCAGTTTGATGCACAAGGGTCGTGGTGCTGTACTGCACACGAAAGCTGATGGTATTGGTACCTCCCAGGAATATCGTCCATCCGGAGGTCGGGCTAACGCTGGCGGATTTATCGACAACCCTTCCTAAACTGGACTGCCCGAGGCTCGCAGGGTTGATCCAGGCGGCAACCGTCATGGCACCAAGGTCGGCAAACGCGGCGGGAGCCCCGCTATTGATCACGCTCGATGTCCCGTTGAAGCTTCCAGAATTGGTGTTGACATAGGGGGTGGGAGCGACGCTCGTCGAATAGGTCACACTGGTTGCCGCGCCGTTGTTGGTGCCCGCCGAGTCGGTGGCGTTATTATCCAGCTTCCAGTACCCGATCAAGCCGGTGGAACCGCACGCCGTTGGCGAGAAGGCCCAGTTCAGGTTGTTCCCCGAGTTGGTGGCGTTGTACGCGGGAAGTTGCAGGCCCCCTGAGGCATCCGAATCCTGCACATCGACGTAGCACAGGCTGGAGGAGCCGGCGGACAGGGTCAGCTTCGCCTGCGTGCCCGGGGTGGAGGATGTGAGGCGTAGGAGGTTCCCCGCGGTCCCGTCCAGCGTCAGGCTGTTCTGGATGGTGTTGGTCAGCCCAGCCGGCAGGGTCAGGACGGCTGCGCTGGTCACAGTTTTTGTGAGGGCATAGAAGGTTGTTGAGCCGGCGAGGAGCTGGTTGGCGCCGTTCAAGGTTACGGTACCGGCTCGGGCGTTGAACGTGCCGTTGTTCACCCAGTTCCCCTGTACGGTGAGGCCATAGTTGTTCGTCGTCGCATCCAGGGTGCTTCCGACTGTGGTCGTCAGATTCCCGTTGACGGTCGTCGCCCCGGCAAGGGAGAACGTCGTTCCTGGGTTATCCACGGTGAGATTCCCATAGGTCCCGTTTTTCACGGTCACCGCCCCATGCGCCGCGTTGCCGGTGTAGCTGACGTTTGAGGTGGCGATATCAGTCGTCAGGGTTCCGGCCGTGATCGGCGTGCCGGCGCCAGAGGCGATGATGGTTCCGTTGTTGGCCAGCGTACCGGCCACCGTCAGCGTGTAGCCGGAGAGGTCCAGGGTGCTGGGGTTGTTGACCGTGAGGTTTTGGCCTGCAGTGCCGAGATTCATGTTCGAGCCGAGGATGAGCTTCGTGCCGGCGGGCTTGTTGATGGTGAAGTGGCCGATTGGGGTCGCCCCCCCGGAGTTGGTGTAGGTCTGGTCAGTCGCGCCGCTGAACCGAATCTGCGCCGGGGTCGTGGCGCTTCCATCATAGGTGGCGTCAATGAGCAGGTTGCCTTTCAAATCCAGGGTCTCAACCCTGCCCCCTCCTTTGACGTAGCCGTTGGTCAGGCGCAGGTCCCCATTGATGACGAGCGTGTCGTCCTGACCCATCGCGTAGCCGTTGGCGTCCGCGGAGGCGTTGAGCGTCACGTGGTTGAGGGTGAGCGTCCCAGGCACATCAATGGTGCGGGCCCCAGTCGCATTGAGGTTGATCGTGCCCCCGTTCGGATTAAACGTCCCGCCGCTGACGGTCACATTCGCCTTGAACGTGGTCGTCCCGCTGGAGGCGGTGAAGGTTCCGCTGCTGAGCGTAAACGGAGCGCCGCAGGTCGTGTCGCTGGAGGCGGTGAAGGTTCCGCCAGCCACCGTGATCCCCCCGCCTGCTCCTGTCGCTCCCGCCCCATTGTCGAACACCAGCGTCGCCGTGCCGCCGGCGAAGGTGCCGGCCTGGAGGGTCAGGAGCCCCTTCCACGTGACGGTCCCAGAGGGGGTGATGGTCGTCAGGCTGTTGTTGAGGGTCGTCGCCGGCATGGAGGCTCCGGAGGGGATCGTGAAGCTCTGATTACTCGTCCCATCGATGAGGAGGGTCGCGACATAACTGCTGCCCGCGTAGCCTCCGTCAAAGGTCGCCGCAACGACGATCGGCCCTTTGGCCTCGAGCGTGGCGGTGTCGGTGGAGTTCTGGGCGATGACCAAGCCGTCGGTGAGGGTCAAGGTCCCGTTCACCACCACGGTGTCCCCGTTGGCGATGTAGAGGTAGGTGGCGTTCGTCTTGTTGACCGTCAGGTTGTAGAACGTCTGGCTCACGTTGACATCCGTCGTGGTGCTGCTTCCGGTGAAGATCACCGTGCCGTTGTTGTGGTTGAGCGTCCCGGTGCCGGAGATCGTGAGGTTGCCCCAGAAGGTCGTGGTCCCGCTGGAAGCGGTGAAGGTCCCGCCGGAGACGGTGACGCCGGTATTGAAGGTGTGATTGACGGCCCCGAGGTTGATCGCCCCAGCTTGGAGCGTCACCGCACCCCCCCAGGTGATCGTGCCGCTCCCGGAGGTGCTGATGGTCGTAAGGCTGTTGTTGAGGGTCGTTTTAGGCATGGACGCCCCAGCCGGGATCGTGAAGCTCTGATCGCCGGTCCCGTCAATGAGGAGGGTCGCGACGTAGGTCGTGGCCGCGTACGCCCCACCAAAGGTCGCGGCGATACTGATCGGGCCTTTGGCCTCGAGCGTCGAGGTATCGGCGGAAGCCACGGCGATGAGCTTCCCAGCGGTCAGGGTGAGCGTCCCGTTGACCACGACCGTGTCCCCGTTGGCGATGCGCAGGTAGGTCGTCTTGTTCATGGTGAGATTATTGAAGGTCTGGCTGACGTTCACATCGATCGTGTTGTCGGTCCCCCCGCTTCCAAAGACGACGGTCCCGTTGTTATGGTTAAACGTCCCGCCGGACTGGGTGAAGTTGCCGTTGAAGGTGATGGTGTCGCTGCTGGAGGCCGTGAAGGTGCCGCCGGCCTGCACGTAGTGCGAGGTGCCCACCGTCAGCCCGCTCCCAGCGGCTTGCGTGATCGTGCCGGTGTAGCCGGCGGCGATGTTGATGCCGGCCACCGTCGTCGTGGCATTGATCGTACAGTTGCCCAGGCCCCCGCCATCGAAGTAGGCGATGTCCGCTGAGCCCGGGACGCTGGAACCGCCTGCACCGGCGGAGACCGTGGACCAGTTCGCGGTGGCGTTCCAGTTGTCAGCCGCAGCCGCCACCCAGTACCGCGCCGCCGCCTCAGCCGAGCCGGAAAACCCCAACAGACCGACGAAGAGCGTAAGCGCCAGGGCTCGCGTGAGAGGAAGAAAAGCAAACGCCCGAGCGCCGGCCGCCGTTGGGCCGCACCCGAGCGTCTCAGTTGTCCGACCTGTTTGAGTCTTCATCGCGTTTCGGCAGCCAGATCACCCATCACGGGCTCTTGGCTTTGCTTCCCGCCATCGGCGGGAAACCCTTTCGTTCGCTTCGACTTCTCTACTATCTCTCTATACCCTATACCTGATTAGATACCCCACCTGCAAAAATATTCCATAAATATTACCTTATTCATTCCTGCTGGGTTGCGTCGTGGGGCGGTTCCTGCTTCTGCTCATGCCAGAGAGGGGTGGGGCTCGTCGGTGGGGCGCTGACGGAAGCCTGGGGCTGGCCGGCCAGCCCTTTATACTGCAACCACAGCTCCATCGGAATCTGGCCGACACTGACCCAGCCGGCCTGGACCTGAGCCGTCTGCCCAGGTGTCAGAGTGAGGCGCTGTCTGGAGGCAACACTTTGGAGCTTGGCCTCTCCTTCTAAGACGGCGACTTGCGTACGGAGTGGGTCGGCACTGACGAAGACCCAGGTGCCGGTCAGACGGAGGTCGGCCTGGGGTGTGGCGACGCGGACATCATGCGGAGCTGTCTTTGCGGACAAGCGGATTTCAAGGGTGCCGCTCGGAAGCTCGACGAAGAGCCGGGGATCGTGGAGGAGCCGGCCTAACGCGGCCTCCCGGACGATGAGGCTGCCGGGTCCATGGAGCTTCAAGGCGCCGCCGGCGGAGGGGATGTTCAGCTCGACGGTTTCTCCGGCTTTTGCCAGCAGGGTCGTTCCCGCGGTGAGCTGTTGGGTCGTTTGCTGAGTGGTGTTGGCCGTGACGGTGGCCGGCAGGGGCTGGGGCCAGCGCACTAAGAGGAAGCCAGCAGCTACGACTGCCGCGAGGCCGCTGCCCGCCATCACCCAGCGGCGCAGGATCGCCACCCCCACGAGCCAGTCCGGCAGGGCTCGGAGTCCGAGGAAGATGCTGGGGCTTGGGGCCTCCACCGGGGTCGCCTTCAACGCCGCCAGGTGGGTCCCGATGGTCTCCAGGGATTTCAACTCGCCGAGACATCGGGAACAGTCGGCCAGGTGCTCGCGCACCCGGGCGGCCTTGGCTTCTTCGAGTTGCCCGTCCACAAAGGCCGAGAGCCACGGCTCAATCGCGCGGCAGTCCTGTGGCATCGCGTCGTCGTGTGTCATCCTGCCTCCTATTCACTTAGATACGCCATCGGCGAAAATATTCCCTTTCGCACACTCAAACGGGGGTTCCCCTCATAGGCATGAAGCGCACTGCACGGAACGGCAGTGTCCTAATTTCCAGTCAACACCACAGAGGCCACAGAATTCCACAGAGACACAGAGAGAGGTCTAGAGTAGAGCATTCTCTGTGTTTCTGTGGCAGTTCCTCTGTGGTTCTGTGGTGTAATGCCAGATTAGGACAGTACCCACGGAACACACCGCTTGACCCTGAGTCCTCAGCCGACCCTGCCATCGGGCCACCCCCCTTCTTGCTTTCGCAAGAAAGCAGGGGGGGTGGGCCCGTCAGGTTCGCTGCAGCGAACGGGTGGGGGGATGTCGCCCCACGCGGGGCGTAATCCTGGGTGCCACGGGCTCTGCCCGTGGGGCTCCACAGCGGGGGGTTTGGGATGAATGCTCGTGTGTGCGGAGTTACTTGTCGGCGAACGGGTGAGTGACGACGTGGCGTCGCTCACCGGTTTGTCGGCGGGACGCGCGGAGAGCACCTCGGCTATGCGCCCCCGCTGGCCGCGCGATCCGGCTTGCGCTTACTGAGGCAACGGGTCACGACGTCAAGGAGCTGCTGCGGATCAAAGGGCTTGGTGAGGTATTCGTCCGCCCCAACCTTCGTGCCGAGAATCCGGTCGGTCTCCTGGGTGCGGACGGTGAGGAGGATCACCGGCGTCGCCTTGAGCTGCTGGTCAAACTTGATCATCCGGGCAACCTGGAACCCGTTGAGGCGCGGCATCATGACATCGAGGACGACAAGGGCGGGTCGGTATTGCCGGACGGCGGTGATGGCCTCCTGGCCGTCCCGGACCGTGATCACGCGCAGCCCGTGAGCCTCCAGCTTGAGCTTAATGACGTTGAGGGTGTCCGCGTCGTCATCCGCGGCGACGACGAGCGGCCGCTTATCTTGCTCTTGGTTCTCCACGCTTGGGCTGCTCGTTGGCTCTTGCGCGCTCATGGATGCGTTCACTCCCCCACACCAATTGATAGCTTCAAAATTGGCGTGGAGGCTTACTGTATCACTGGCGCTCGGCGACGTCAACTCCGCACGATCACGGGTACTGTCTTAATTTGACCATTCACACCACAGAATCACAGAAGGGCCACAGCCCGCCCCGGCACGCCGGAGCGGGCCGGGGAAACACAGAGAACAGCCATCGGAAACCCTTCTGTGTCTCTGTGGAATTCTGTGGCCTCTGTGGTGTCGAGGTGGAATGTAAGACACTAGAGCTTGTCTCAAAACTCCAGGAATTGCGGATTTCGGATTTCCGATTGCGGATTGGTCGTCTATCAATCCGCAATTCGCAATCCACAATCCGCAATCTCAGACGGTTTTGAAAGGTGCTTTACACGATCACGCCTCAGCGACCTCACGGGTCAACTCCTCACCCCTGCGGCCTGGTGGTGCCCGTTAGCCCTGCACGTCTAGGTGCTTCAGTTGGTCGGCCAGCGCCAGGCGGGCCCGGTGGAGCCGGGACATGACGGTCCCTTTGGGGATGTGCAGCCGTTGAGCCACTTCCTCGTAGGAGAGCTGCTCAAACTCTCTCAGGACGAGGATCTGGAAGTCGCGCGGGTTGAGCGAGGCCAGCGCCTGGCGTACGATCGCCGCGGTTTCGTGGCTCGTGGCTTCATCGCGTGGGGAGGCCGAGGGATCGACCGCCAGGTCTTCCGGCCATGAGTCCTCCTCGCCTTCTGCCTCCGCCGTCGGCCGGCTCAGTTGGGGCTCCCGACGCTTCGCCTCAAATCGCCGGTAGCACAGGTTCAGCGCGATCCGATAGAGCCACGTGTAGAAGTGCGCCTTCCCGCGGAAGCCGGTGATCTTCCAGAAGGTCCTAAGGATCGCTTCCTGCGTGACCTCGGCGGCGTCCTCTGGGTTCCCGAGGAGACGGACGGCGGTAGCGTAGACCCGCTCGCGATACGGCTCGATGAGGAGGGCGAAGGCCTCGCGATCCCCTCGCCGCGCGCGGGCGACGAGCCGCGTTTCGTCTCGAGAGTCCATTTCAACACCGCTCACCTGACGAGGACGCGCCTGCCTGCCGCAGATGAATGCGCATCTGCCTGCCGCGCCGGATGATCGATTCAGGGGCGCGGCGCAGGCAGGGATGATCGCAGATCGGTCTGCGGTTATCCGCGTTGCAGTCAGCGGCCATCTGCGTCCTCAGGATTTGTCGGCCGGTCGGAGGACAATGAATTCCGGCTGGATGAGCGGCCCGTAGGAATCGCCGCCTCCCCGAGTCGAATAGTTAGGCAGCAGGAACGTCGCCGCCTCAAAGACGCCCACGACCGTCCGCTTAATGGCGAGTCCCAGCCCGCGCGCGGCGCCGATGGACACCCCGGCCACGCTTCCCTGTATTTCGGTCGTCCAGAGGATCTGGGCGGGAACCTCCAGCCATCCCGTCGCCGCGTTCGCGGCTCCTCGGGTCAGTTTCTGGAGCGGCCCTCGCAGGGGATCCCACCAGGCGTATGCCGGCGGGGCGATGAGGAGTAGGAATGCCACTAACCCGCCGACCCAGACGAGCCATCTCCCGTTCCGCATCATCCTTCCTCCTTAGTCCATAGTCCGTGGTCCATAGTCCACAGCTGGATTACCGACTTGTCTATGGACCATGGACTGTCGACTGTGGACTGGTGTCGTCTCCTACGGTCTGATAAATAACGAGGCGGTTGCAAAATCACACCGCGTCACCTCTACCATCGGGTTGTTCCCTTTCACGACCAGCTGCCCCTTGATATCCGGGTCGATGTCATAGTCATAGAGCCCGGACCGGTCGATCGCCAACAGGTTGACGTACTCCTCCCGCGCCATCGCCTGGTTGAGGATCCCCGACGTCAGCACCGTTCCTGGCGGTGATTCGATCTGGAAGCGACGCAACATGATGCGGGTGGCTTCGCCCCCCGGCACGAACTCTAACTGGATCTTCCAGCGCGGCCGGTTGTCCGTCCTGATCACCAGCTCCACGATAGTCTCCTTGGTAATGGCCGAGAGATCCCCGAGCGAGAAGGCCTTGATGGCCTGGGGCGAGGGCAGCGGGAGCATCGAGCCCTTGGTGATCGTGGCGCCGATCGTCTGGACATTCCGGATATTGGTGAAGGACGTGAGCTCCTTCCACTCATCGCCCTTCCGCAAGAGCAGGTAGAGCTTCACGCCGGTGATCCGATGCAGCTCGTTAGGGCTGAACGATTGGTTCAGAGGGAAGAGGCGGTTGAGGTTATCGTAGTAGAGAAAGGCCAGGCGATCCACCTTCACGCCCTGCATCCGTTCGAACACCGGAGCGGTCTTGTCCGCGTAGGATCGGTAGACCTGGGCCGCATCCGGGTTCCACCAAAACCGCATCTGCACCTCCGGGTGCACATCGGCATCGGGCGTGAAGAGGATCTTGAGCGAAGCGCCCGCGGGAATTGGGTCCGTGAAGGTCACCACATCGTCGGGTTGCTTCGGATTTTTCCCCTCCCCGTACTTGAAGCTCACGGGCACGCTGATCCAGTCGTCGCTGCCCAGCTTGCGCATCTGGCCCACGGGCGTCGCGGCCCCTTCTTTAAAGTGTTTCTCGAGGGTAAACTGCTGTGTTTTGTTGGTCACGGGGTTGGGCACATGGGAGCGGTCCGTCCAGAGCGGGACAAAACTGATGGAGGTGAGGTCCGCCGAGCGCAACTCCACCGCATCCCGCATACCCTCCTGGTCATAGCCCCCTTCGAGGAGCACCTCCATCAGCTCGTTGGCGACCTGCTGCAGGGCGATGCGGCCCTGGGCATGATTCCACGCCTCGAATCCGGCGTTGAGCACGGCGGCCTCGACCCCTCCGAGAATCCCCATCACCGCGAGCGCCACCAGCAGCTCAACGAGGGTGAATCCGCTGCAGATTGCGGATTGTGGATTGCGGATTGGTGCGAACAGCCACTCACGTTGTACGTCTTGGTGTTTCATCGCCTTTCATTCCGCAATCCGAAATTCGAAATCCGCAATCGTCACTTGTTGATGATCGTCACGAGACTGGCGATGAGATTGCCCCACAGCTGGTCGCGGTACACCAGGACCTGGACCTCCAGAGGGGTTGCGGTCGGGTTCACCAGGCGGACCGTGAACCACACCCCTCGGTTGAGGAAGATGGGCGGGCTGACCACGTTCCCCAATTCCTTGATCTGTTCCTCGGAGAGGGCGAGGTTCTTGACCTTTTCGACCTCTTCCCGCGCCAGGTCAAGTCCGGTGCGCAGGTCGTCGGTGTACGTGACCTGCTCCGTGGCGGCAGAGAAGAGCTGCAGCAGGGGGGCCATCGCAATCGCCAACACCAACAGGGTGATGAGAATTTCAACGAAGGTAAACCCACTGCGAGATTTCGGATTGTGGATTGTGGATTGTGGATTGTGACGGCTTTTCAATCCGCAATCCACAATCCGAAATCCGCAATGTCCCATCAGTACTTATTCACGATCACGCGGCGGACATCCCGCACGACCCCCACCCCGACGAGCGTGCGGCTCTTAGGGTCTAGCTGGACCGTGAAGTAGCCTGGGCCAAAACCGGTCGGGGGAATCGCGCCTTTGCCATCGCCTCCCCACTCGTCGCGATCTTTTGAGATCTCATAGAGGCCACGGGCCAATCCGGCCTCTGCCAGGTAGGCGGCCTGCAGGCGGTCCACCTCCAACGTCACCGACAAGAACCGACTGTAGACCATCCCGGAGAGCACCGCTGCCAGCGCCCCCAGCATGAGCAGGATAATCACGGTGGTGATCAGGGCGATGCCGGTCTCACCACTTACTGGGCGCTTGGCCCGCATAATCCCCCCACGCTCGGTCCAACGGGTCGTCCAGATTGATGATCACCTCGGCGGTGTCGGGGCGGTACACCCACCCGCCCTGGTTCGTCAGCGGCTCATCGGATCGCCGGACCAGATCGGCGTTGTTCCCCGACTTGCTCGAGATGAGCTCCGGCGGGATCTTGGTGAGGTAGGGCTTGCGCACCCCGGCGTCCATGTAGAACTTGCTCACCAGATCCTCCAGCGTCGCGGGGTAGGCCCCCTCTTTGGCCCGATAGAGCGTGACGCGGGAGCGCAACGTATCCAGGTTGCTCTTCGTCGCCGCCACCTTGGCCTCCGCGTCAAACCCAATGAAGTTGGGGATGATCGCCGCCGCGAGAATGGCGATGATGGAGATGACGATGAGCAACTCAATCATCGTAAACCCCGTCTTTCGACAGTTGCGAGTTTCGAGTTGCGAGTTTCGAGTTGCTGGGCCCCTCCAACTCGAAACTTGAAATCCGGAACTCGAAACTAAATAGGTAGTACGCATCGTTGTCCCTCCTATCGCTTGAAGACCTTGATCAACTGGAAGATGGGTAGCAGCACCGAGAGCGCGATGAATCCCACCAGCATCCCCATGACCAACAGGAGCAGCGGCTCCAGGAGCGACGTCATGGTCCGGAGCCCCCGTTCGACCTCGACGTCGTAATACGTCCCGAGGTGGAGGAGCATCTGATCGAGGGTGCCGGTCCGCTCCCCGACCGCCACCATCTGGACGACGGTGGGCGGAAAGACCCGGCTCAACCGGAACGGCTCAGCCAGCGAGGCCCCGCCGATGATCGCCTCGCGCACGTGGGTGATCGCCTGCGCGATCACCTCGTTCCCGACCACGTCGTTCATCACCGTCAACGCCGGCACCACCGGGATGCCGCTTTTGAGGAGCGCCGCCATGATGCGGCAGAAGCGGGCCAGGATTGTTTTGTGGATAAGCGCTCCGATGATGGGCGCGTCGAGGATCCACTGGTGCAGTCGGTACCGGCCGCGCGGGGTCCGGCTGTACCGGCGGATGGCCCACACGGCCAGGACGACGGGGAACGGGATCACGAACCAGGTCGTTCGCAGCAGGCGACTGATCCCCAGCAGCACGATGGTCGGCAGCGGCAATCGAACCCCGGACTCCTCGAAGATCCCGATGAACTTCGGGAGGACCGCAATGAGGAGAAAGGTCACGATACCCAGGGAGAGGAGCACGAGGAGGCACGGGTAGGCGAGGGCGGACTGAATCCGCCCTTTGAGCTCCTGCTCCTCTTCCCCAATGGCGGCCAGCCGCTCCAGCACCTGATCCAAGATGCCGGCGGTCTCCCCGGACTTCACCATGCTGATGTAGAAGCGCGAGAACAACAGGGGATGGCGCGTGAGCGATTCGGAAAAGCTCGTCCCGCCTCGCAGATCTTCGACCATCATCAAGAGGGTCCGCTTGAACCGCGGGGAGAACCGTTGCTCCGTCATGCCTTCGATGGCACTCACGAGCGGCAGGCCGGCCTTCACCATCATGGCAAGCTGCCGGGTGAAGAACGTGATCTCCTGAGGGCGGGAACGCTGGAATCGTTGAGCGAGCTTCTCGAGGAGGACGGGCAGCCCCCCGTGTTCCTCGACATAGATGATCTGATAGCCGAGCTCGCGGAGGCTGGCTGTCACGGCCGTTTGGCTTTCGGCCTCCACGGTTCCCGTGAGCGCAATCCCTGCCTTGTCACGCGCCTTGTACCGAAACATCGCCATCGGGACGCGAGGAAAACTCGTGGACTACCGAAAGCCGAATGTCGCGATGGGACTTTCGACTTTTACCACCCGGCCGAGCCGATTCCGCTCGCGGCGGATCGACTGCACCTGTCGATCAGCGCGCGCCGCATACTTGCCGTTGGGGAACCGGGTCACCAGGCGCTGGAATGCGGCCTCCGCGAGATCCAGGTTATGGACCTTCTCCCGCGCCAGCACGCCGATGCGCCACAGCGACTCCTCGGCATAGGGACCGTCCGGGTCGCGCGCCACCGCCCGCTGGTAGAGATGGATCGCTTCGAGGTACCGCCCACTCTCTGGGATCTGATGGGCCTTGAGGGTCTGGTTCTGCTCCATCGCCTGAGCTTCCTTGAACAGCTCCGCCGTATCCATGCGGATGGCCACCTGGCTCACGAGCGTCGACGGTTCCTTGAGCTCAGGGACGACCGTGATGATGTACGGGGTGATGACGACGACGAGCTCCTTCTGTTCCTGGTCCTTGGACCGGTTCTGAAACAAGAGACCGATGATGGGGATGTGCCCAAGGAGCGGAATCCGTTGATTAATATTGGTGATGTCTTCTTTGAGCAGGCCGGCGATCACGATGGGCTGGCCGTCCCCCACCAGCACAGTGGTATCCGCTTCCCGGGTCGTGATGCGCGGGCCGGCGTCGAGGACCGTACCCGCCGAGCTGACCTCTGGGTGGATATGCATTTGGATGAAGCCATCCCGATTGATCTTCGGCGTGACCCGTAAGGTGGTCCCGATATCGACGAAGCGCGTGGTCTGCAAGGTGCCGGTGCTCGTCTGAGTTTGCTCTTTGATGGGGAACTTCTCGCCGATGGTGATCTTTGCCTCCACGTTGTTCAACGTGAGGACCGCGGGATTGGCGAGCACCTTGACCCGCTGGTTCTGAATGAGGGCATCGACGTTTGTAAGCACGGTCCTGCTCCCTTGGGCCAGGGTAAACGTAAACTCATGGCTGGTCCGAGTCGCCGACGTCGCGGTGGACAGCGAGCCCAGGTTCGCAGTACCCGACGACAGGACGGTCGGGTTAAAAGGTCCGGTGATAAGAGGGCCAAGTCTGCTTTTGTAGGGGATGGTCGCGCCGACGTTGGAGAAGCTCAGACCCAGGTTATCGAGGTCGCTGTGCGTGATGTCGATCAAGCGGGACTCGATGAGCACCTGCTGGGGGGGTTGGTCCACCGTCGCCAGGACGCTGCGCATCTCGTCGATTTTGTTCAGGTAGTCGTGGACGAGGATCGCGTTGGACGCCTCATCCAGCTTGAGGACCGCGTTCTCCCCGGCGAGCGGCTTGATGAACTCGAGCGCGGTGTCGGGGTTGAGGTACTTGAGGTAAAGCAGCTGGGCCACCCGTTTCTGCTCCAGCTTGATCACGTCGATGATTTCATCCTGGAGGGTGAAGCCAAACCCGTTGAGCTTCAGGAGCTGGCGCAGCCCCTCCTCGAGGGTGACCTCCCGCAGCGTCAACGTGATGGTGCCCGCGAGGTTGTCGGGTGCCACGATGTTGAGGCCGTAGGTTTTCGCCAGGCTGTTGAGGACGTTCTTCAAGTTCGCGTTCGTGAACGAGAGGTCCACCACCGTCTTCAACCGATCCTGCTGCGATAGCTTCTGCTGTTGTGGCGAGGCTCCCTGAGCGAGCGGCGTCGGCCCTCCCTCCGACTCCGATGGCGGCGCCTCGGCGGGCTCGCCCGTGATCCCCACGGAGGGCAGCTCCTCCTCTGAAGAGGTTCCCCCCGATGTCTTCGTGGATTGGTCGTTAGACGACTGAGCCCGGACCGGCATCGTCGCGGCCAGCAACATCACGAGGACGAGCGCAAGCGAGCGCATGGAGCCCCACGGGCAGAGCCCGTGGTGCCTTCTGATCCGCCCGTGGGGCGGAATCCTGAGCGAGCCCACGGCCGGAGGCCGTGGTGCGAGTCGAAGGATCGAAGGGCTCATTCCCCCACCCGCTGGGTATACAACAGGAAGCGCTTGCTGCCCTGTTCTAACACGACATGGTCTGGCTGAATCTCGACAATCCGTTTGCCCTGGATGACGCCCCCCACGGTGTAGGTCTCCCCGTTGATCAAGGCGGCACGTGACGACCCTTCCCCAAAGACCCCCGTCAGCTCCAACCCAACGGCCGCCTGTTCTTCCTTGGGTTTTTCCTTGGCGAGGAATGGGTCCTTGGCTTGGCGTGCGGCAATCTGCTCGAGCGCGGCGAACACCTCCGTGTGCCGTTTCTCTTTCTGTTCAGGCGTATCCGCCAGCAGCGTCTCGAGCATAATCAGCGCCCTCGGACGGACCGTCTCCTGCCCCTCGACTTTCACGGCCACCCCCTGGACGTGCTGATACGGTCCTCGGCCCTCCAAGGCCTTGATGTAGGCGATCAGATCGTCAAAGGGGGCGTAGGCATCCACTTGGATGAAGAGCCGCCGATAAAACGCGGGCTCCTCCCGACCCCGCCTCCCCTCCCCCTTGCTGGCCTCGTCTTTGAGCGGCGTCACCGCGTTGATCTGGACCTGGAGGCGTTTGCGCTCCGCGACCACTTGATCCAACAGGACATCCAGATCCTGGCGGTTCAGCAACCCCTCTTCCATGTGTTCGAGCTCATGGTAGAAATCCGTCACCTGCGCCTGGACCTTCTCGAACTGCTTCCGACGCGCGTCCACATCCGGCCGCTCCGCCTGCAGGCGCACCAGCTCGTTGTCCAGCTTCACGTACGCCGCTTTGGCCTTCCTCACCGTGACGGTCCGCGGCCGGAGGATGTTGCGATACCCCACCGCCCACACGGTCACGACGACAAAGACCAACGTCAAGGCCTTCTCGCGCGGTCCGAATTTCCCCAATCGGAGAGCCCCAAGCTTCATTCGCAGATGTTCGCAGATCCGTAACGCTGCTTTCCATGGATCAGCTCAGCGGTCATCAGCGTCTCACGAGGGCGCAGCCCCAGTGATCGCTGGAGCCGCACTCTGACATGTCAGTTCAAACGCGATGATGTTCGTCTTGCCGATCTTGGCTTTCCGGGTAAAGGTGAACGCCACGTTCGTCACTCGGGGATTCGCTTTCAGCTGCCCCATGAACTGGGTGACCAGACGGTCCTCGAAGGCCCCGCCGGCGATGCGGAGCCTCCCATCCCCGCTCCCCTCGAATTCCGTCAGCCACACCCCGTAGGGGATCGCACGTTTGATCTCCTGGAGGACGGTCGCCCACTCGCCTTGCCGTTCTCGGTAGACCGTCAAGTACTTCACCCGCTGCGTGAGCCATTGGCCCTGCTGCTTGAGCTGCCCTTCGGCCTGCTCCAGTTGCACGAGATACGCCTTGGCGTTCTCCATCTCCGCGATCGCCGTCGCGCGCTTCGCGCTCAGGGCGGCGGTCTGCTTCGTGTAGCGCCGCAGGAGGATCTCTTGGTTGAGCACGGCTCCTGCTTGAAGCAGGCACACGACCCCCACCGTCCACCCCAACACCGGGCCAAAGCGCTGATCCATGAAGGCCAGCACGTAGTCCTTCCACGTGAGCGTCAGATCATCTGGAATCAGATTCACGCGTTCCATATTCTGCGGCTCAAGATTCTGTGGCTCAAGGCTGAAGGTTGAAGGTTGAAGGCTGAAGGCAACTGCCTTGAGCCTTGAGCCTTGAGCTAATCATTTGAGGGGGCGCAACGCCAACCCCAACGCTGACGCCAGCCGCGTCCCTGACACCGGTGCCTGAAGCTGGCGCCGCGCCTCATCGGAGATGGCGCACCGCCCAAACGGATCCGCCACCTCGACCCGGGTGTTCACCCGACTCGCGAGGAACGGTGCGAGGTTCTTCAGCAAGGCCCCGCCCCCGAGCAGGTAGAGGCAGTCGAAGTGCCGGCCCTTGACCTGTCCCAGCTCATACGTGAAGTATCGGAGGGAGTGATCGACCTCTGCCGCCAAGCGCTCAAGATACAGCCCCAGGGCGTGGCTGACGCGAACCCGAGGCTCCACCTCGAGGCCGGCCACGCGGCGGTCTTCCTCGAGCGCCATCTGGGAGAGGCCAATCTCGCGTTTCTGCGCTTCCGCCTTCTCGTAATCCGTCTGGCAGTAGTCCACGATGCTCTGCGTGATGGAATCGCCCGCAATCGGGAAACTCCGCACGAACCGCACCCCCCCACGCACGATGAAGGCGAGGGTCGAACTGCGCCGCCCGATTTCCAAGAGGCCCACAAACTCTTCAGCCCGCCACAACCCAGCGGCCTCGCAGGCGGCGAAGCTGGCCAGGATCCCCGGCTCGACCGCCATGATCCGGAACCCCTGCGAGGAGAATGCGCGCCACTGCGACACGACGTCTTCGCGTGGAGCCGCAGCGACCAAGACCTCGTACTGCTGTTGGCTGTCGGTGGCGGTCTCCCCCAGGACGACGTGCCGGATCGAATGGGAGCTGGGGTCGGCGGACAACCGCTCCTTCGCCTCCCACGAGATAGCCCGCGCCAGATCCGCCATGGGCATTTTCGGGAGTGTCACCAGTTCGACGACCAACCGGCTGTTCGCAAAGCCCAAGACGAGCTCCCCATCCAGCAGGCCTTGCTGCTTCAGCGCCCGCAACCGCTCCTGCAAAAACTCCTCCTGCGCCTTGCCCTCGAGGCGCAAGGAATACTCCTCGCAGGCCACGCCCACCACCCGCGGGTCACCGGTCGCACGATCCACCCGCACGACCTTGATGGCGCTTGTCCCGAGATCGATTCCGACGACGGCCGTTCCCCGGCCACGGTGGAGGACCTTCAAGGATCCCACGACTCGCATGAGCCGCTCCACCGACGTGGGTGGTTTCGGCGAAGGCGCTCCGGGAGGGCTTCCCGCCGCCGGCGTCGGGCTGGATGCAGGTGGCGTCTTGCGGAAGAGGGCTTCCCCAAACACGGTCGGCTGGCCGGGCCGCCTGGCGAAGAGGCGATCGAACACCTTGGTGAGATCCGGCAGCGACTTAGCCATCGTGGGGCTGTAAGAGCTCCTCCGCCAGCCGACGGTAATCCTCCGCCCCGCGCGACTGTGGAGCGTACCGGGTCACGGGCTGCCCCAGCATGGGGCATTCCGTCAGCGGGGAGCTCAGGTGAATGGCTGTCTCAAACACTTGGTCCTTGAAATACTGCCGGATCGTCTCGAGCATGGCGCGGTTCATCCGCGTACGGCGGTCGAAGAGCGTCGGCAGGATCCCGCGGATCTCAAGCTGCGGATTGAACTCGCTGCGCACCACCTGGATCGTCTTGAAGAGCTCCCGCATTCCGTCCAGCGAGAGGTAATGGGTCTGCACCGGGATGATGACGTGCGTGGCGGCGGTGAGGGCGTTCAGGGTCAAGAGGTTGAGACTAGGCGGACAATCGATGAAGATGAAATTGAACCACGGCATCACTTCCTCGAGACGGTCGCGCAGGACGCGTTCCCGCCCGGGCCGATCCACCAACTCGACCTGCAACGACGCCAGGAGGGTGTTGGCGGGTGCGAGCTTGAGGTTGGGATGGTACGTCGGCTGCACGACCTGCGAGAGCGGGATGCCGTCCTGCTTCAGCGCATGGTAGATCGTCACCGACAAATCATCCCCGCGCAAGCCGAGTCCCAACGTCGCATGGGCCTGCGGGTCCATGTCGATGAGCAACGTGCGGCAGCCCAGCTCCGCGAGACACGCCGAGAGGTTCACGGCGGTGGTCGTCTTGCCGCAGCCGCCTTTCTGGTTCATCACGGCAATCCGCTGCGTGCCCGCCGGCAAGGTGATCGTCGTCGCAGTCGGCTGGACCTCGTCCGTCTTCACCTTGCGATAGACCCGGAAGAAGATCTCCTCAAACGACATGGTTAGGCCTCGGCAGGAGCCCTCGGCAACTCGACCATCTGTCGATGGGCTACCTTCAGCAGCTGCGCCGGCTGTCGGCCGTGCGTGGGGTACGCGGCCATCCCCAGCATGACCTTGAGCCGCCGGGTGCGGCGCAGGACCGGATCGCGCTTCAGGTGTTGGACGACGCGATCCGTGATGACGCGCGCCCCCTGCAGGTTCGTGTGGGCGAGGATCGCGATCAGCTTGCCTTTCTCGATCGGGTAGTAGCGATCCTCTCCCCGAATGGACTCCTTGAGGATGCGCTCGAGCCGATCGGTGTGCGAGCCGCTCGCCTCGATGAGCAAGAGGGAGAAGTGATCGCGGCGCGATCGGGCCTGCTCGATGAGCTGCCCCACGATGACCTTGATGACCTCCAGGCCGCTGCGCAGCGGCAGCGTCACGCGAAACGTGCTCCCGCGACCGAGACGGCTGCTGACCGATACCGTCCCGTGATGACGTGCTGCAATCCGCTTGACGATCACCAGGCCAAACCCGGTCCCCCCCACGGCGCCCACCTCCGGCTTGTCCTCATGGTAGAACTCCCGGAAGAGCTTGGGGATTGTCGTCGGCGCGATGCCGACGCCGGTGTCGCGAACCGTCAGCTGGATCGCGGTGTCCGTCGCGTGCGCGGCGACCGTCACCTCGCCTCGGGGCGGCGTGAACTTAATCGCGTTCATCGTGAGGTTGATGAGGACCTGCGTCAGTCCATCCCGCTCCGCCCACAGCGGCGGCAGGGACTGCGGAACCTGCGTGGTCAAGCGGACGCCCTTGCGCTTAGCCTCCACGGCGAGATCATGACATACCGAGCGGACCAGCCGGACGACATCCAAGGGCTCCCAGGGAATCATCGTGAGCTTGTCTGTCAGCAGGGCCAACTGCCTGAGGTTGGTGATCAGCGAGGTGAGGTAGCGAGCGAGTTCTCGCAGCCGTTCCGCGACCTCCCGTTGCGATTGCGAGAGGGGGCCGAGTTCTCCGCTCAACAGGATGGAGGCGTACCCGAGGATGGAGGAGAGGGGGGTGCGGAGCTCGTGGAAGATCAGGTGGAGCAACTCGTTGGTGGATCCCGACGGACTCTGGTTCAACGCGGCGAGGCCGCGACGACCTTTCACGTTCGGCATGGCGGCCGCCTTACCTGTTGCAGGGATTGGTGCGCCTCCCTGTCGCAATGCACGCGTTGCACCCACAACACATCCGCTCCCGCGGAAACTCCTCGTCTCCACCGTGACGTCCCCTGCCCGTGCACAGCGACGGCCATCGAGGCCGAGCGGAGTGCCGGACATGGTAGATGTCCGGCCACAGCGAAGCTCCCGCGAGTGCGCCTGCCGCCGACCCTCCCCCCAGGCGGCGCTTTTTTAAGAAGATATAACAATAGTTAAGGATATATTGCCGTGAGGATTGCGTCAAGTACTTTTACGAGGAAATGCTCAGGACGGGGTGCGGTTGCGGGAAGGCTTGGGAGGGGGGGTTCCGTTGTGGCGCAAGAGGCACACCTTGATGTGGCGCTTGAGTTCGTCAGGCTCAAAAGGTTTAGTGATGTAGTCTTCCGCGCCCACATGCATCCCGGCCCTGATGTGCTCAGGCATTTCGAGCGCGCTGAGGAAGATGACCGGGATGCCGGCTGTCTTCGGGTTAGCCTTGAGGAGACTGCAGACTTCGCGGCCGTTCATCTTGGGCATCAGCATGTCCAGCAAGATGAGGTCGGGCTGCTCGGCCTCGGCGAGGGTCAAGCCGTCCTTCTCGGTTGACGCGATCAACGGGCGATAGCCCCAGATGGCGAGATGCTGCCGGATCACGTTCAAGAGATCCGGCGTGTCATCAATCACGAGCACCGTCTGCGCCGCTGTCTTCGGCATCGTGACTCCCGTCTCGTTCCGAGAAATGCTGATCAACGTTACGTAAGAACATCTCAAGCTTACTTGATGTCTGTTCGGCTTGTCAATGGCTGCCCTAAACCCTGGGTGGCTCAGACGTCGCTGATGGATTACCGCTGAGCGGTCTGGCTCGGCTGGATGGGCCGCGCCGAATAGACATGGTCCGCCTGCGTGAGCGGCACACCGTAGACCATCAGGTCCACGGGCTCACCCTGACGGCTGGTGGCATACTGCCCGCTGGCCAGGAGGGAGATCAAGCGATCCCGCTCCTGCGCGGTATAGGTCGCCTCCGGCGACTGCTGCGGCACCCCCAGGAGGCCGGACACGACCCCTTCGAGGATGCGATCGCTCTTGCGCTCTTCAGCCCTCCCTGCCGAGGCACGCAGCACGCTCACGAGCCCCACACATAACCAGACGATGACTGTGCGCATCTCGCACCTCCTCGTTGAGACATTTGGTAGTGGGCCAATTTGACGTCCACACCACAGAGACACAGAAACCCACAGAAGCACAGAGACCCGTCACGCTGGGGTTCTCTCTGTGTCTCTGTGGAATTCTGTGCCCTCTGTGGTGTGAACCAGCAAACTGAGCCATTACCAGACATTTCGCGAAGCGAACGTTATGGGGCCAGACGGAGCTGGAACGCCTGCGTGCCGTCGGTGACGGTCACATGATCGTGCGTGATGTCAGTCACGTGGTAGCCCCCCACCTCTTCCCCCACATGCACCGTCTGGCCATTGATGATCGCAAGGGGCTCACGCGCATCCCAGAGGATTCCGGAGAGGCTCAGGATCTCTGAGCCGGCACCCCCGCCGCTGAGGAAGGGGTCCCGGCCCCACGTCAAGCGCGCCGCCTCTTGACGCTGGGCGTCGCGTTGCGCCGCTGTGGGCGGCGGAGGCTGCACCTCGGACGGGCTCGTCGCTGCCGAGGGCGCAGCGGGAACCGGCTCCGGGGCGTGCCCCGCCGGACCAGGCTGCGCGGCAGGCCGCGCGGTCATCGGCGTATGGGACCGGAAGGCGCCGGTGTACACGGCGATCAGGACCAGCACCAGGCCTCCTAAGGTTGCGAGTTGCCGCGTCGATCCGCTCATGGGTGTGCGGTGTCCTTCATGAGATAGACCGCCAGCGCGAGCTCGGCCCTGAGCGTAGCGCCCGCGGGCGGGAGCTTGCTGATCTTCAGCGCCCGCACCGAGGCCACGAAGGGCGCGCTCGGGAGCATCCCGAGGAACTCGCCCACGTTGCGATACCGACCGGTGAGCTGCAGCGTCAACGGAACCTCGCGCAGCGTGACCGTCGGGGAGAGCGGGACTTCATGGGCCACGGTCTCCTCCGGCTGCACGGCGACCACCTCGATGTGGTGCTCCTTGGCGAGCGCGCTGAGCGACTCCAGGATCGTGCTCACGGTCTGCCCATCGCCGAGGCGACGCTCCAGAACCCGGAAGCGCTCTTGTGTTTCTTGCAGCACCTGCTCCTGGCTCGGGAGCTGCGCGGCGACCGTTTGGGCATCGGCGAGTTTCACTCGCAGCTCTGTCAGCGTGGCGCGTCGCTCCCCGATCCCAGCGATGACCGGCAGGTAGAGGAAGCGGATGCACACCGCGACCCCGATCGCCGCTCCCGCGACGCCAAGCAGCCAGCCCTGACGGCCTTCGAGCGAGACGCGAGGGAGGGTCATTCGAGCACCCCGTCAATGACAAAGGTGGTGGCGCTGGCCTCACCCTCGCGCACACCAGAGCTTTTCAACTCCACGTTTCGGAAAAAGACCGACCGCTCGAGCGCTCCCACAAACTGCGAGATGCTGCCCTGTGCGGCGGTGCCCCCAGACGCGATGCGTCCCTTCAGTTGCATGCGCAAGGGGTGTGCCGGCGCGGACTCCTCGGCCCTCACCGAAAGCTCCTCGAGCATGGCGGGTGCGGGGATGAGCTGGCCCAACTCCTTGAAGACCCCATCCCAGACCTGCTGCTCATCGAGTAGTCGCTGCACGTGACCGATCGCCCCCTCCAACGCCCGTTGGGTCGACGTGGCACTGATCGAGCGATGCGAGAGCGGTTCGGCCTGAGCCCACGCCGTCTGCGCCCGGCGGACCTGCTGTGCCAGGGCGAAGGCGGTGAGCTGGAGCCCCACGTAGAAGATGAGCGCGGCGGCCGCCAGCCACTTTGCGGCGGTCACGCCGATGCGCTGGGAGAATCCCGATGCCCTCGCGCGCCGAATCTCACGAGGCACGAGGTTGAGCCCCTGGCCGTGGTCCAGCGCCGCCCCGATGGCCACCACCAACCGAGGCCCTTCCTCCGCGACCTGCTCAGCTTCAAGATGCGCAGTGTGCGGCATTCTGACGAGTGGATTCAAGACGTCCACCGTTGCGCCCACCCCCTCGGCGAGCACGGCCGGCAACTGCTTGAGGTTGGCCCCGCCCCCGCACAGCAGGACGCGCGAGACGCCGGCCTCATCCAGTTGCGTCTTGTAGAAATCGAAGAACCGGCTCACTTCCGTCAAGAGGTTCTCCAGGATCGGCCGCATCAGCGACGCCAGTTGGAAGAGGGGCACCCCGTCTTCCGTGTGCCCTTCCGGCGTCCCCGCGAACACGCCGTAGCGCCGCGTGAGCGCGGCCGCCTTGGACGGGTCAATCGTCACCGGGCCGCGCTCGGAAACCGTCTCGCCGACGAGTGCCTTCGTCAGGGTGGCGCTGCCGACATCGACGTCACGCACCATGCGCACGTGGCCGTCTCTCACGATGACGAGATGCGTCGTCTGCGCGCCCACTTCGATCAGCGCGACCGTCCCTTGCCGGGTCTCCGGCATGAGCGCTGCGGCGCAGGCCCACACGGCCAACGGGCTGGGGAGGAGGCTCGCCACCCGCGCCCCGGACCGCTCCACCGCGGCGATGAGCTCGCGCAGGAACGCCGTCGGGGCCGCCGCCACGAGCACGTCGTGTTTCTTGATATCCTTCGCCCATACATCCCCAAGCACCTGGAAGGCCACCTCGGCCTGCTGGACGGGAAAGGGCAGCTCATCCTTCACCTGCCACCGGACCGCTTCGGAGCGCTCCTGCGGCGACATCAGGGGCAGGTGGACTCGCCGCACCGCCACCTCCGGCCCGCTGACGGCCACATGGACCTCGCGCGCGCCGAACTCCGTCAGCGCCGATTGGAGCCACCCCACGCGATCGACCGACTGCGCGTCCTGCGCCATCGGGAGCTCTTGGACGAGCTGGGTGACGAGCGTGATCCCATCCGGCGACTCCTCGAGAGCCGCCAGCTTGATGGCGTGGCGGCCGAGATCAAGTCCCACGAAACGACGGGGCGTCTTCCTGGAGCCGCCCAGTCGCTTTGTCAGCGCATGCATCCCTTCGCTCCCTGGGGATCCGTGCTGCGGCGTCTGGCTTACCATTGGGTCGTTACGCTCCCCGGGTCGTTGTAGGTGACGGTTCGCTTCGAGGTGTCGTAGTTCTCCCACTCTTTGATCCCGACTTTGTCGCCGCTGGACACATCGGGAAACGACGCCCGCAGATATCGGTGCACGGTGGGAGCGAACGTGATGGTGAAGCTGTTGTTCGGCGACTCAACGGTGGTGGTCCCGCTCACCGTGGTCCACGAGGCGTTGTCATCCGAGTACGCAAGGGTGATCGTGGCATGGATGTTGCCGTCGTCTTTGATGAGGATCCGGTCAACCGTCTTGGCACTGCCCAAGTCCAGCTTCAGCCACTCGTTGGGACCCTTGGTGCCCGCCTGCCACTTCGTGCCCGTGCTCCCATCATTCGCCTTGCTGGCGGTGTTGGTCCCGCTCGTGGACGAGGCGGTGGCGGTCCCCGCAAGCGAAAGATTCGTATTCGCCACCGTCACGTCAATCGTCGTCTCAGTTTCTTTCCGCTTTGCTGCGGGCGTGGTCCGGTTCGGCACGTAGCCCTCGGCGGTGATGGTGTAGTTGGTGTCGCCGTTCTCGACCGCCGGGGTCGTTGCATCCACGAGGGTCACCTGGTATTCGCCCGCGCCGAACGCGGGGTCCCCGTTCGTCGTATTGTAGGTATTCCCGGCAGAGGGGGCGGCCCGCCACGTCCCGACGCTGAGCGCTTGCCGCGCGCGCTGCCAGCCGGCCTCGGCGATGTAGTAGGCTTGCTTGTCGAGTAGCTGGCCCCTGCCCGAGAGCAGGCTGTTCTGCGCGAAGACCGCCACCGCCACCCCGACCCCGGTCAGGATCAGCATCATGAAGAACGTCAGGAGGAGCGCCGCCCCTCGTGCGCGGGCCCGCGGGCGGGCCGGGCGGTGGCACGCGATCGCACGGCTCATCGGTTGTTGCGCAGGTACGCGGCGGTCGTCATGGAGATTGTCTCATTCCCACTCGACACCGTGGCGGTCACCCGGACCACCCGGATGTTGTGACGGTTTCCACTCGATACCGGGGTCCCCATGTCGGCCCCGTTGAGGTCGGTGTAGTTGAAAGCCGGCGGCGAGGGCAGGGCGGTGCTCGCGATCAGCGTCACGGTCGTTCCGCTGTAGGTTCGCTGGAGCGCGCCGCCCGTGACCTGGTAGTTGATGTTGTTCTCTGTATTGCCGTCGCCGTCGAGGTCCGCGTCGAACTGGAATCGCTGGCCCTCGGCGTTGTCCACGTTGCTGGCCAGGCTGCCCTCGCGCGTCACGCGGTCCAGGGCGCCGGCAAGCTGGCGGCGGAGATTCTCCCGCGTGTCGGCACCACCCGCCACCCGAAGCCCCACGATCACCGTCTCGTAGATGGCCCCCATGAAGACCGTGAGGAGCGACAACACGAGAAAGAGCTCAACGAGCGAGAACCCCCGTTCAGACGCCGGAACGGTACGTCTGCACAGCCACATTGGTGCTCCCGCTGCCCGGCGGCGTCCAGGACACGGTCACGGTAATCTGCCTCAGGTTGGTGTATGGGGTGGCGCTGATGGTCACTGAGCGAGTCGCTGAGGGGAGCTCCGACACGCTCGTTCCGCAGCCGTTCACGCCGCTCATGTCGCCGCCCACCGTGAGGCTGGCGTACGTCGAGTTCCGCAGCGTCTCTAGGCACTCCTGCGCCCGGTAGGTCGCGAGGAGGACGTACTCGCCGTCCCGGGCGCCGGCCTGCGCCCGAGGCACGAGCTCAATGGCCGCCACCGTCCCGATGGAAAAGAGGACAAGCGCCAGCATGATCTCAAGCAGCGTAAAGCCGCTGCACAGATCAGCACGTCGTCGCGGTCCCATTGGTCACGCAGATGTCATCCCCTTGCGTCCCCGTCAACGCCCCCGCCGTGCTGATGCCCGTGATCCCCGCGGTCCGGCCCGGGCCGTAGGAGAAGATCACGTAGTAGATGGGGGTCCCCCCGGGATCCCGGTAGTAGGTGTAGGAGCTGCCAGCGTTGAACGGGTCGTTGGGGATCGCGTTGACGATGCGCGGGCTCGCGCTGGTCAGCGCGGACAGCGCCGAGGGCAAGGCATTGCTGTTATGGATGTAGTAGGATTCCACCGCAGTCGCCAAGGTCCGCAACTCGGACTTGGCCCGCTGCATGTTCGCTTCATCCTGTGTGCCCTTGAACTGCGGGAGCACGACCCCCAGCAGGATCGCGATGACGACCAGGACGATCATCAGCTCGATCAGGGTAAACCCCTTCCACGAGTGCTTCCTCATCTCTCCTCGCCTCCTCTCCTCATGCACTTCAGCGCGTCTCATATCCTCGCGTGATGCTCGACACGCCGCCGGTCGTCGCGTCGTAGCGGTACGGATTCCCAAACGGATCCAGCAGCGCATGGCTGAGATCCCGGAACGGCCCCCAGGTTGCCGAACCCTGCTCGACCCGCACGCGGCCGATCGGCTGCGTGCGAAGCTCCTCCAGCGTTTCCGGGAGCCGATAGTGCATCGCTTCAAAGAACGCGACGCTCGCCCGCAGGTTGCGCAGGTCCGCCTCCAGCACGAACTCCCTCGAGCGCCTGAGGACCTGCCGGTGGTACGCCAGCGAGACGCCCAGGAATGCGCCCAGCAGCGCCACGGCGAGGCACGCTTCCAAGGCGCTCATGCCACGCTGCCGCATGCCCGTCAGATCCCATGTCGCAGAGCGGTCACGTTCGGGTGACAACGTGTCACGCCATCCCCCTTAATGGATCACGTTGACCATGTGAAAGAGCGGCAAGAGGATGCTCGCCATGATGAATGCCACCACGCCAGCCATGACGACCAGGAACGCCGGCTCGATGAGCGTGGTGAGGCGTTTCAGGCCGTGCCGAACGAGCTCCTCATAGTGCTCAGCGATCTCCCCCAGCATGTGGTCCAACGTCCCGGAGGCCTCGCCCACCACGATCATCTGCACGACCATCGGCGGAAACTCCCGGTTCACCTTGAGCGAATCGGATATCGCCCCGCCCTGCTTCACGCTGGTCTGCGCCGTGCGGCAGACGTCCGCGATCACCGTGTTCCCGCACGTGTCGGCCGCAATGGCGAGCGACTCCAGCACGGGCACCCCGCTCGAGAAGAGCGTCTCGAGCGTGCGGGTCACCTCCGAGATCGCGGCTTTCCGCGCAAGGTCGCCGAGCACGGGAATCTTCAGCAGGGTGGTGTCGAACCACCGGCGACCTCGCCGGGTCCGGAGAGCGAACCGCGCCCCCAGGATGATGGCGACGAGCAACGCGAAGAGGCCGATCCAATACCGGCGCACGAACAGGCTGAGCTGGGAGAGCATCAGCGTGGGAAGCGGGAGCGTCACCTTCGCTTCGAGGAAAATGTTCATGAACTTCGGGATAATCCCGGCGATGAGAAACGCGGAGACCCCGACCCCCACGACGAGGAGCACCACCGGGTAGGTCATCGCGGTCTTCACCTGCTCGCGCAGCTCGGCCTGGCGCTTCGCGAAGTCCGCCAGACGCGTGAGGATCTCATCCAGCTTCCCAGAGATCTCTCCCGCCCGCACCATGTTGATGAAGAGCAATGAGAAGATGGACGGGTGGTGCCCGAGTGATTCCGAGAAGCTCGCTCCCCCTTCCACATTTCGCGCCACATCGCCGATCGCCCCCCGTAATTTGGCATTGTCCGTTTGCTGCGCCAGCGTGTCAAGCGCCGTCACCAGCGGGATCCCAACCTGCACCATCTTCGAGAGCTGGACGTTGAAGAGCACGAGGTCATTGTAGCCGACCCGGCGCAGCTGCTCGACGAGCGTCTCCAGCGTCGCGCCCTCGGCCAATTCCCGGGATTTCGTGACCAGGTAGCCCATGCGCTTGAGCTGGTCTGCCAGCGCCTCTGGGTTGGAGGCGGCCAGCGTGCCATTGACGGCATGCCCGCGCTCATCCCTCGCGACATACTGGTAGTTGGGCATCATGATCACTCGAGTTGGGTGACGCGCACGACCTCCTCGATCGTCGTCACACCGGCGAGCGCCTTGGCCAGGCCGTCTTCCCGAAGCGTGCGCATGCCGGCGGACTTCCCCGCCGCCTTGCGCGCCGCGTCCCGTATCGCGTGGGCCGGCGCCTTGGCCACGACGAGGCCCTTGATCGCTTCCGTCATCGGCAGCAGCTCATAGATGCCGATCCGGCCTTTGTAGCCGCTCTGCTGGCACGAGGGGCATCCCGTCCCGCGGGAGAGCGAGGCGCTCTCCTGGAGGTGAAACTCGCTCACGATGTTCGCCTCGGGATGGTAGGGTTCCTTGCACTTCGCGCAGATGACGCGCACGAGCCGCTGGGCCAGCACCCCCACAACGCTGGAGGCGATGAGGAACGGCTCCACGCCCATCTCGACGAGCCGCGTGAGCGAGCTGGATGCATCGTTCGTGTGGAGCGTCGAGAAGACGAGGTGCCCGGTCAGCGCGGCCTGGACGGCGATCTCCGCGGTCTCCCGATCCCGGATCTCCCCCACCATGATGACGTTCGGATCCTGGCGGAGGAAGGAACGGAGTGCTGAGGCGAACGTCACGTCGGCCTTGGGGTTGACCTGGACCTGGTTCACCCCCGCGAGCTGGTACTCGATCGGGTCCTCGATCGTGATGATGTTGCGCGAGGTGTCGTTGATCAGGCTCAACGCCGCGTAGAGGGTCGTGGTCTTCCCGGACCCGGTCGGCCCGGTGACGAGCAGGATCCCGTGCGGCGAGCGGATGAGCCGCTCCACCTGCACGCGCAGGGGCTCGTCCAGCCCCAACTGCTCCAGCGAGAGGATGGCGCTCGCGCTGTCCAAGAGCCGCATCACGACTTTCTCGCCGAACTGGGTCGGGACCGTCGAGACGCGCAGGTCAATGTTCTTCCCTTCCATCTTCAGGCGGAAGCGGCCATCCTGGGGCTTGCGCTTCTCCGCGATGTCGAGCTTCGCGAGCACCTTGATGCGGGAGACGATCGCGGAGTGCAGGTGCGGCGGCGGGCCGTTGACCTCGCGGAGGACACCGTCCACCCGGAAGCGGGTCCGCAGCGTGCCGTCGCCCGGCTCGATATGGATGTCGCTCGAGCGCTCTTTGACCGCCTGCATGATGAGGAGATTGACGAGCCGGATGATCGGGGCTTCCTCCGCCGCCTCCTCGTCCTTCTGGGGCAGGGCCGCCTCCTTGATCGCCTGCGCGACCTCGGCGATGGTCCCGGCCGCCCCATAGTACTGGTCAATCGCCTGGCGAATGCTGCTCTCCCCGGCCACCACCGTCTTGATATCGCACTTCGTCTTCAGACGAAGCTCGTCAATCGCAAAAAAGTTCAACGGATCCTCCACCGCGACGGTGAGCGTCTCGCCGATCTTGAAGACCGGGATGAGGGTATGCTTGCGGGCGAGCGGCTCGGGGACCAGCTGGACGACCTCGGGCTTGATGAGGTAGTTCGAGAGATCGACGCAGGTGGTGCCGGACTGCATCGCCACCAGCCCCGCCAGGTCCTGTTCGGACAAGAGGCCCTGCCGCACGACGACGCGCTTGAGCGGCTGGCCCGTTTTCGCCGCCTGGGCCTGGGCCGCCTGCAGCTGTTCGGGCGTCAGCGCGCCTTGCTCCAGCAAGAACTCGGGAAGGGGTTTGGCTTGGCGGGTCAGGGACATGAATTCCCTCCACTGATGAATCGCGCGTTACGCTGTGTCATGTGGATGCCGGCCATCATGCTGGCGGAGATGCTCATCGGCTTTCAGCTGTTTAATCGTCACCTGGTCCACCACCCAGGAGTCGAGGAGCGCCTCGCTGAACCGCCACTGGCCGCCGATCTTGAACCCCGGCAGCTCCCCGCCCTGCGCCAGCCGGTAGGCCGTGCTCGTGGTGATGCCAAAGCGTTTCGCCACGTCCTCAATCGTCAGGTACGCCTTGCCGGCCATGCCCCGCTCCTTGCTCGAGCCCTCCAACACAATGCCCACCCGCGTGGATGGGCATTCCTGATCGTCTCGCCTTTGCAGCAGAGTGCAACGAACGGCAAGAAAAGTGAATCTTCACTAAAGCCTACCTGTTTTAAGAAAAATTTGTCAAGAGGAGGCGGGGATCAAGGCTGCGGGAGCGGAGCCGATGAGGGCTCACGTGCCATGGGAAAGGTGGTGGCAAGCTGGTCCAGCGCCACGCCGGGCACGACCTCGCGGTGGGTAGATGATCAGCGAGGGAACGGGGCTGCAGCGGAAACTCCGGCTGCAAGATCGGCTCGTATCCGATCTTCGATTTTTCCTATCCGATTCATTCCCAGCTAGGGTACAATATTTTCATTCCCCGGTCCCGCCACAAAGCGTGGCGGGTCCGCCAGGTAGTTTGGCGGAAGCTGGTAGAGCCTAGCGTCGAGAGCGATTCGGTTCTCAAGCAGTTTATTCCCCGGTAGCTCAGTTGGTAGAGCGGCTGACTGTTAATCAGCATGTCGCTGGTTCGAGTCCAGCCCGGGGAGCCAACTTGAACACGGGATCGCAGCCGTTTTGTGGGTCTCTGTCCCACTTGAAGTTAGGATAGAGAAGGCTGGTTCCCGCAAGGTCTACGTGAGCGCTCGGAAAGTGAAGTGGGCGCTTGGAAACAGCGCAAGAGCGGAGGGTCAAAAGCCCTCCGCTTTTGCTTTCTCGAACCGGGCCGAACCGAAACGTACTGTTTTGGCCTAGTTTCAAGGATTAAGAAATGGATTCCACTGCTGAGTTAACCTCCAGGCAGCAGCTTGCCATTACGGAGATACTTGCCAGCCGAAGCCTCGAAGAAGCCCGTCGGCGGATTCGGGCGTCAAAAGGAACCCTCTACGGCTGGCTGAAAGACCCCGTTTTTCAAGCCGAACTGACTCGGCAACGTCAGGCCGTAGTAGAACAGGCATTTGAGCGACTTAAAGCGGGACTGACTCACGCCGTGGACAAGCTGCTGGCACTGCTCCAGGCAGAGGGACAGCCGAGCCTGCAACTCCGGGCGGCGCAGACAATCTTGGAGCATGGAATCAAGGCTCTCGAACTCCGAGAGCTGGAACAGCGGCTTGAAGCGCTGGAAGCCAAGACGCAAGGAGGTGGACGATGGGGCTAGAGGACCGCGTTCGACGGTTAGAAAAAGTGATTCAACCGAAGGATCAGGTGTTCACCACCAAGTTCTGTGACCACTGTGGCTGGACCGAGCGAGCGACTCCGCCGGGCTTCACAGGCGTTGTGATTCGCCTGGTGGACTTTCGCCACTGCCCTGATCCGGCTGACTCGCCAGACGCAACTCACCTCACAAACGAGCCAACGACTTGAGGAATGCAGCGGGGAAGGATAAGATGGGATGGTGGGGAGCAGCTAGAATTTCAGTAGCTCGGAGAGGCTGATACCGAGGGCTTTGGCGAGACGTTCGAGTGAATCAAAAGTGACGTTGGGAGGGCGTTTACCCTCAATGGACTGGTAGTATTTGTAGTCGAGCCGCGCCTTTTCAGCGACCGCCTGTTGCGTGTAGTGATAGCGCTGTCGTAATTGCCGAAGCCGTTTAGACAGAAGCAAGCGCGTGTCACGTGACATCGTGCCAGCATTCTGGCAAACTGCGACATGGCTGGACACCTAACTACTGTAAGGTGTAGAATCAATGAGGGTCCGCGAAGATGAATCATAGGTGGACGACAGAGGAGGTGAGCGATGCGCTGGGCTGTGGGAGGCCTAGTTGGTGCGTTGCTGTTGTTTAGTTGTAGTGCTGCGTTTTGCGAACATATCAGAGACGATGGCCTGGGCGGGTATTATACCAACGAAGGACATTATCGCTCTGATGGAGGGGGTGGATGGTATACACCAGATGGTAATCATCAGCGTTCAGACGGCATGGGCGGTTGGTATACGGACAGTGATCACGTTCGCTCGGATAGTATGGGCGGCTATTACAGTGATGAGGGGCATTATCGTTCCGATGGTATGGGTGGGTTATATGAACCAGATGGCGACCACAGACGTTCTGATGGCATGGGTGGATGGTATAAATAATGGCAATGAAAGCTGTCCTTTATGCCCACGTTTCCAGCAATGAGCAGGAGGAAGAAGCGCCACTTTAAGATCGTGGAAGAATCCACTAATGGAAACCGCTAAGCAGGCTGGCAACGAGAGCAGAACATGAAGCGCACGATGTGGTGGATTATGGCAACGCTTCTCCTCCCATGTCCTAGTCTTATATGGGCTGCTGGTCGTCGCTCGTACCGTGCCCTGAACAATGCTGCCGACATCGCCTTACAGTCGGCCTACTCCAGGCAGCAGCAAGAGCAAGTCTTCCAAGATCAGATGGCACTTGATCAACTTGAGTTTCTCTTGAGGCGCCAAGCCGAAGAGGAACGATTTCAACGGGAGATGAAAGCCCCCCAGGTATCTGATGACATCCATACCTCTCTCAAGTTCTGCCCAGTCGGAGGTGAATTGTATCCAGCAACAGTTAAGTTTTGTCCGAATCACGGGGTGGAGCTTCGTGATAGACAGTAAGAGAGGTTACGATGCGCTATCTCATTGCCGTTTTACTCGTCTGCCTTGTTGCGGCTAACGTGGCGGAGGCTCGCGGAGGCCACGGTTCAGGTGGACATGGAGGGATTGGCCACACGAGGCCGAGCGTAGACCGCAACGGTCATTTCCGATCTGGTCACTTCCATACCAACCCTGATCATTCAAAGCTCAACAACTGGAGCACGAAGGGAAACACGAATCCCTTCACAGGCAAACAGGGCACCAAAAATCCTCAATAGTGTTTGCGAAGGAAACAGCGGGTCAGGGTAAAAGAAGGTGCGACTGACGATCAGACGCTGGGCTCATCTTGCTTGCTTTCTGAGTACCTCAGCGCTCATGGGTTGCGCCGGTCTCTCCCAGCAACTGCGAGCTACAACGAGTGGTATCAAGGTGGAATACAAAGCGCCTATCGAAACGCTTTCTATCCCAGCTAAGTCTGTCCGAGTCGTAGTGAAAGATGAGCGTTTGGCAGGTCAGCCAAATTTTCAACAGAGCACAGTCTATATGTTACCTGCTACACCACCAACGCTCCGGGCAAACGCAGCGGCTGGTCCATTTTACGTGGCTGCTCAGCAAGCTGCGCGCATTTCACAGCGCAGTGGGCAAGTCGTTGAGTTGTTGGTTGATGACCTTCAGGGAGTCGCTGCGCGCTGTGGGCTCTGTACCGATGGCCCAAGAATTTTCGCCTCATCACGCTTCTTGGCAGTTTTACCACAAGACTACCAAGTGGCTGTTTTTGCCCATGAATTTGCTCATGGTGATTTAGGTCATGTGACGATTGGGAAAATACTTTCTGCAGGAATGGACGCGGTTGCTCAGGAAGTTCATGGGTCTACAAAGTGGTCAACGGGCGCCACGCTGGTCTATGGGCTTGGCAAGGTATTGACGACGAATGTGGTGTCTCGTCAATCCGAGCGCGAGGCCGATTTATATGCCGCACAACGCTTGCCGTTAGCTGGTCTGCCATCGAAGACACTTGCCGAAGCATTGCGCTATATCACGATGCAACAGGGCAATTCTGGTGGTGGTTGGCTATCCACCCATCCCTCAAATCCAGAGCGTATTGCAGCTATTGAACAGCCAAACAACAGAAATACTATATTCGCTGGCACTGGATCCGTGGGAGGGTATTATCCAACGGATTTAGTCGGCATGTTTCAAAGAGCATTTGAGGAACGGTTCAGTGCTAACGGTGTACCCGTCGTTAGGGCTGCAACCGAGGAAGGGGTTGTTTTTGAAGTACTTGTGCGCCACTTCCGGCTCGACTTCAATTTTGGCCAATGGATCGGTGAGGCGGGCTACGTCCTCCGAATGGAAGAAGGCGGCAAATTACTCTGTGAGGATTCCATCAGCGAGAAAGTCGCCAAGTTTAATATTTTTGGATACGGTTCAGGAGAACAAGCGATCTCTGAGGTATTTAGCAAGGCCGTGAATCGGGCTAATCTGAATATATGCTTGTCGAGGTTGGAAGCCCAGCCAAAGGAATGAGCTATACTTCGCCTCCATGGTCCAGGGTTCGGCGGGAAGGTCAAAGGATCTGTAATTTATGCGAGCGATCTATCGAAACACCTTCTGGCTGCTCTTGTGTCTGCCCCTTGCAGGATGCGTCTCCTCTCACCAGCGCACATTAAGCCGCCTCATTGACGAGGACGGCGGAGACCGCAACCTGTCACACATCGAGTCGGTCGTCCTGCCCCCGCGTGGTGAGCCAGCCTACGTATTGCTCTATGCGACCGGTGTCCATGCCAGCCGGGTCCAGGTCGCATCGTTCCGCAAGGGTAAGCCCACTGTCCTCTTTGCAGGAGGCTCCAACACGCCCGATACAGACTTTCGCATGGAGTACGGCGTCCCGACAATCATCCTGGAGCAAGCGGACTATCAGCCGGATTACGCAACGGGCAAGAGGTCGCGGGAGTTCTACGCCTGGAACGGCACCACGTTTACCCTGACAAAGACCGAGGCAGTTTCTCAGTGCGAAAAGGATGGGTATGTGATGGATTGTTCTTGAGTTAGCTGGACGGCGTACTAAACGGTGATGCAAGTGAGAGACGGGGAGATGGATCGAAACCGGAAAAATGCCAGCCCCCGCCTTGCTTTACCACTACAAGATGGCGAAAGGATTACTTATCTCCCAGCCTTCCCCACGCGACTCGCAGCACAAACCGATCACGACTTCAGGATAATAACGCCCCTGCTTAAAAATCAGGAGTTCTTTCAGCAAATCGAACGCATAAGAGAGCGCTTCAATATCTCGTCAGGCGGGATGCATCCTTTGTTGGGAGCCACTGAGACAGCCACGCCGAACCAACTGGAGCGAAATCGTGAGAAGTTCGAGAACGACATGGCTCTCACCTATGATGAGCAAATCTTGAAGAAATTTTCGTATCCCGCGCTACGGAGCAGAAGACGGAAATTTCAAGCAGCCCTCACAAAACTGAGGCGAGATTGGAAGTTGCCAGCGAGATTCCAATACCCATTAGCTGTATACGTGCGGTATTACGCCAAGGATGGCTTATGGCCTACCTACGGGACACATTCAGCCAGAGTGCTCATCCGTATTCAAAGAGAACATGGTGAGCTTAGGATGTATCTCGAAATCTTTGGAGATACGAAGAAACGCGATGTGATAAAAGCCTGGAACACTATCAGCACGCTCCAAAGACAATATGAGTTACCGGGTCAGCACCTTTACCGACATGAGCAGTTCTATAATGAAGAACGGCTCGCCGCCGGCCAAAAGGCCGTGCATCCAGTGACAGGGATTGAAGAGGAACGGCCATGCTCAGATAGCGCCAAGAGATACGAGTCCGTTAAGAAGCATAGGGGGAAGCGCCGCAAGGAAAATCCGTAAGAATTCCATTTCAGCAAATAGTCACTTGCTGAAATTGAACTAATAGAGCGTTGTGGTACCGTGCCAGGTGGTTAGACCACCTGGCTTTTTTATTCATCAATGGGTAGCGACAGACAGATGGATACGAAAAATTTTGAGACGACAAGCATCCACCTCGCTGCTGCCCTCCTCATCTCCGTCCCTGGTGCCACGCTTGCCCATATCACGCCTGTCCCCTCAATAGACGGCAAGCGAGTGCTCGCCATCCGCTATCCCCTCGACCAAGCGGAGGCTATTCAGAAAACCGCTGAGGATTTCCACGCCCGACGTCTGCTCGTTCCGCTCTATCTCTTCAATCGGGCGCTCAACCTCCTACGGGATCGTCTCCTATCACGCCAATGTCTCCATGACCAGCCACAATCTGCCCTGGAATCTTGAAGCCGAGGCCGCTGTCTTGGGAATCCTCTTGCGCGGCGAGGCTGACCTGGAATCCCTGCGGCACGAACTCGAATCCACCGATTTTTACGACCGCCGCCATCGGACTATTTACGCTGCGATCAACGCCCTGGCCCAGCGGGACGTCGGAGTTGATCTGCTAACGGTTCACGACGCGCTGCGATCCGATCCCGACACCGGCCATGCGGAGCCGAGCTACCTGGCGGGGTTGTGCGAAGCCGCGCCCCTCTCGTCCCACCTTCCCCACTACGTGAGCATCGTCAAGCGTGATTCAGGTCGAAGGAAGTACCTTCAGGCGGCTGAACGCCTTGTCGCCTCATTGAACCAGTCTCAGCCCGACGGTACAGGCGACGCCGTAGAGCAGTGCATCAAAGAACTGAGCCGGATTCATCAGGAGGAACGCCCCGACAAACCCAAATGGCTGACGGCCTCTGAACTCGTGAACGCCGCGCATGTGTCCGTTGAATGGCTGTGGGAAAGCTACCTGGCTCCTGGGCTGCTCACCCTCCTTTCGGCCCGCCCCAAGACCGGCAAGACTACCTTGATCTTTCATTTCCTCTCCGCGTTCTTCAGTCGTCAGCCCTTCCTCGATCAAGCCACTCATTAGGCTGGCAAGGTGTTGTTGTTCACGGAAGAAAGCATCATCTTGCTGAAGCAACGACTGGAGCGCCTGGAATTGAGCAGAGATGATCTGCTTATCGTGCAACGATTCACTGTCTCAGGCTGGACGGACGTGCTGGCGAGGATTCGTCTGGCTGCGCAACACGGCGTGCGCCTGGTCGTCGTTGACACGTTAGCCGCCTTTTGGGGCGTGGACGATGAGAACGACGCGCCGAAGGCCGTCAACGCGCTGCTTCCCCTTCAAACGCTCGCGCAGCAGCTTGGGATCGCTGTGCTCCTCGTTCACCATCTCCGCAAGACCGCTGGGGAGGACGGCACGGCCCATCGAGGCTCCGGCGCAATCGTAGGAGCTGTGGACGTGGCCGTTGAGATGAGTCGCGATCCCCAGAAATCCAACCGGCGGAGGTTCACCACGCTGTCTCGTTTCGATGAAACACCCCCGCAGGTGGTCATCGAGTTGGACGGCGGGGTTTACCAGTCCAAGGGCTCGCCGGAAGCGGTAGGCCGCGCCGAAGTCAAGGAGCAGGTCTTGGGCGGCCTGCCATGTCCAGAGGAAGACCCCATCGAGCGCGACGCGCTGCTTGAGCAGCTAGACCCGAAGCCCTCAACCAGCCTGCTCAAGGAAGTGTTGCGGGAGCTGGTGGAGGATGAGGAGCTGGTTGAACGCCTGGGAGCTGGCCGGAAAGGTGACCCCTACCGCTATCGCCTGGCAGCCAATTCCCATTCGGCCACGTATATACCCCCTAGTGTGGCCGAATCGAATAGCGGCCCCCGCCAGGAGCCTCCACCCCCGCTGCCTCAGAGCCGCGGCTCCGCCAGCGAGCAAACCATCCGGCTCATCCAAGAAGTGTTCCCTGGCACGGAGGCCCATGTCTCGGATGACTCCTAAGCCTGCCTTGACAGCCCAACCAGTGGATCATCCGCAGCTAGAAGCGATTAATGATCGGATCGCCGAGCTGGTGGCCGAGGCGCTGTTCAACTACCTGCTCAAGCACGGTCTGATGCCCTCTCCAAGCGAGTCCAAGGAACCCCAGCGGGATGAACCCCATTGACAACACCATGAGCCTCGGATATACTGTGAGTGTTTCTAGACGGTTGTCCAATAAATTAGACACAACCATGCGCTTCGATCAGCCGCTCAACCAGCTCTTCGATCACGAGGTGAAAGTCCGCGTCCTGCGGTTCCTCTGTCGCCGGGGCGGGCAATGGAACGGCCGACGCCTCGCCGCCGAGCTGCAGGTCAACCCGACGACGATGCATACGGCGCTCCGGGAGCTGCGCGACACGACGGTCCTGGACTTCCAGAAGGTGGGCAGTAGCTTCGTCTATTCGCTGGCTGATGACCACTATCTCGTTCAGGAGATCCTGCGGCCGGCGTTTCGCCAGGAAGCGCAGGGGGTGGCTCAGGTGGCGATGCTGCTCCGGCAGGCGCTCGGCCCCGCCTTGCACAGCCACGTCGTGACGGCCGTGCTCTACGGCAGCGTCGCCCGCCGACAGGAGCGCCCCACCAGCGATCTGGATGTGCTGTTTGTGGTGCGCTCACCCCACGCCAAGCGTCAGGTCCAGGAGGCCCTGAATCGGCACTGGGAGGCCGTGACGCGGCGCTTCGGCAACTCCCTGGCCCCGTATGTCAACACCGTCCGCGAGGCCCAGCGGAAGGCTCGCCGGGGCGTGGCGCTATTCCGAGAGATCCTCACGGCCCATCAGATCCTTTGGGGAAAACCATTAGAGGAGGTCATCCATGGCCGCCCGACGTAACCGAACGCGCCGGGTCGAGCGCGCCGCGGCAACCAGCTACCTCAAGAAAGCTGCCGAGTTCTTCGAGTCGATGCAACACGCCCTGCAGGCTGGCCGGTGGAACGCCGCGGGCCTCAACGCGGTGCACTGCGCCATCTCCGCCTGCGATGCCGTCCTGGTCTACTACACCGAACAGCGGTCTGCGAGTCCGGATCACGAGACAGCCGCGCACCTGCTGAGCGCGCTTCCGAAGGTGCCTGACGCCAAGCAGAAGGCGGACACCCTGCGCCGTATCTTGCAAGAAAAGCACGTGATTGAGTACGAAGACCGCAGCTTCACCCAGCGTGAGGCTGCGGAGTTGGTCAAGCTCACGGAACGCTTCTTCCGTTGGGCCCAAGAGAGCGTTGGACCATGAAACGTTGCGGCCTCTATATCCGGGTGTCCACCGACCGCCAGGCGAAGGTCGAAGAAGGTTCCCTCAAGAACCAGGATCATCTGCTGACCCAGCACGTGGAATTGAAGAGCAAGCTGGGCCAGGAACAGTGGGTTGTTGTTGAGCGGTATGTGGATGAGGGACGCTCCGCCAAGGACACGAAGAACCGTCCCGCCTACCTCCGCATGATCGAGGACGCAAAGCAAGAGCGCATCAATACGGTGGTGTGCGTTGCCCTCTCACGGATTAGCCGATCCACCCGTGACCTCCTGGACATGATCGAGTTCTTCAAGCAGCACGGCGTTGATTTCATCTGTCTCAAGGAGGACTTCGACACCACAACGGCCCAGGGTAAGTGCTTCGTGACCATCATGGGAGCGCTCAATGAGTTCGAGCGTGAGCAGACAGCGGAGCGCACCAGGGCGGCCTTCTTAGCCAGGGCTGAGCGGGGCTTGTGGAACGGTAGCCAGCTATATGGCTACGACCTCGACGCTGAGCACAAAGGGTATCTGAAGGTCAACGAACAGGAAGCTACGATCGTCCGGCTGGCGTTTGAAACCTACCTGAAGATCGGCTCGGTGTTCCGCGTCCGAGAGATCATCAACGAGATGGGCTACCGAACAAAGGCCTACACCAGTCGGCGCGGCCAATCCCACCCGGCAGCACCCTTTTCACGCGGTGCCATGTATCAGATGCTCACCAACGCAGCCTACGTCGGTAAGAAGGAGGTCAACAAGTACAACAAGGGTGTCGTGCAGGATGAGTTGCCGGAGGCGGAGCGCTACCGCTTAGCCAATGCGGTGTGGCCCGCCGTCGTTGACGAGGAAACCTTCTCCAAGGTTCAGCGGTTGCTTCAGCAGAACCGCGAGACACGCAACAACAACGCCAGCCCGACCAAGCATTTTTATCTGCTCAATGGTGGCTTTCTCTATTGCCACAGGTGCGGGAGCCAGATGGAGGGTCGGAACGGCCACGGCCATAAGGGTCAGAAGGTGTATTTCTACTACTTCTGCCGGAACAAGTCCTGTCGCTTCAAGCTGCCCCAGGGTGAGATCGAGCGGGCATGTACGGCTTTGGTCGGCGCGGTATTCCAAAAGGAGGATGTGCTACCCCGCATCGTGACCAAGCTCAATAATAGGATTAGGGCGTATATGCCACAGCTCTCCACGGAGCGGAAGCGACTTGAAGCGGAATTGCGCCAGGTCAACGCCGAAGCGCAGACGGTACTGACGAAGGCTGAGGGCCTGGATGGGGGACGTATTTTCGTGCAGGAGCGCCTACACCAGCTTGCGGAGAAGCGTCAGCACGTGGAGGGCAATCTTGAGCGTTTGCGGGCAGAATCGGCCAACCTAGCTACCTACGAGGTTGATGAGGCCAAAGTGCGCCGGATGCTGCAAGACTGCGCGGCGGTCTTTGGTGAGGACATGCAACCCTTCAAGCGCAAGGAACTGCTGCGAGCCGCGATCCATCGCATTGAGTTCTCTGACACCATCTGTCGTGCAGGGCTACGCCTGACGCCTTGCGCTCCTGAAATCGGATCGGTCAACCAGCCAGGACACGTTGCCGAATCCGCTTCGGGGAGTTTCTCTTTCTAGTTCCAATGCTAGTTGAACCGAGCCTCTTCCTGCTATGATAGGCGGAGAGGCTCGGTTATTTTATGAGTCTACGAGAGGAGCATCGATGAAGTGGGTGACTCGAGAGCGTGTCAAAGTCGACCGCGTCGCCTGCCCGTGGCTCATCAAGAAGTTCGTTGATCCGCAGGCGGAGTTTCTGTTCGTGCCGGCTGATCAGGTGGCGATCGTGGCGCAGCGGGAGCATGCTAGTCCATTCGACGTGCCGGGCGTTGAGCTCGGACATCACGAGGGGCAGTGCAGCTTTGAGGCTATCATACGAAAATACGGCATCAACGACCCGGCCATCCAGTTGCTGGCGCAGATTGTTCATGGAGCCGATGTCGAGCATGACCTTTACGGGCGGCCCGAGGCGGCCGGCCTAAAAGCTGTGGCTGAAGGGTTCCGGTATCTCGGATTGCAGGACGATCATGAGATTCTGAAACAGGAATCTGTGGTCTATGATGCACTCTACGCGTATTGCCAACAACAGGTCCGTACGTCTACTCGATGAACGCAGATAACCGGAAGACGGTGAGCAGAGGAGGCAGGACGTGGACGGGAAATCTCCAGACTGTTTAGTCGGAGCTATCGTCCTGCTGCTGATCGGAACAGCCGCTCATTCTTCCGCGCTGGCTGCTGAGCAGTCTTCGGCAGTCGTTCATCAACAGACGTGGACCTTCGATGCTGATCCTGTGGAGACGGAACCGGCGGGCTTCTCCTTTGGACGGACGGGTCGCGGCGCCCCAGGCCGATGGCTTGTGCGAGCTGCCAAGGACGCGCCGACTGGCCCGAACGTGCTCGCCCAGGTGGATGCCGACAAGACCGACTACCGGTTTCCAGTGGCTGTGGCCAACGAGCCCAAGCTCCGTGACCTGCGGCTTGCCGTGAAGTGTAAGCCAGTTGCCGGAGAGGTGGATCAAGCGTGTGGCCTGGTCTTTCGCTATCAAGATGACAACAACTATTACGTCACACGTTCTAATGCCTTAGAAGGCAATGTGCGCCTGTACCGTGTCGTCAACGGCAACCGGCAGCAATTTGCCGGGTGGAATGGGGCTGTCGCCTCTGGCGTGTGGCATGAGGTTGTCGTGGAAGCGCGGGGAGATCGCTTCACCGTGTACTGGGATGGCCAGGAAATCATCCACGCACAAGACCAGACATTCCTCAAACCGGGTCAAGTCGGCGTCTGGACGAAAGCCGATTCCATTACCTACTTCGATGATCTCCGTGTCGAGCCCCTGGGATCATGAGCAGAATCAGCCCACCGGCTGCCGAGCTACACCACCACCGCATTAACCCTTGAGGAGACCCATGTGCATCCGCACAGCGAACCGGCTAGCTGCAGGACTTTTCTCCGCTCTCGTCATGGCAGTTCTGGCGGTTGCTGAGGCTTCATCCAACGCCGACCAACGCCCCGCCGGTCAGCAATCCATCTACCAGACTATTGAAACACTCACCGGGGCCAAAGGGGCGCTCAATGAGCAAGAAGGGGTCTTTAAAGTGAGCGTGCCGCGCTCGGATCTGCATGTCAAGGTGGCCGGGGTGACGATGACCCCGCCCATGGGTCTGACCTCCTGGGCGGCGTTTAAGCTCCTGGGGGATCACACGATGGTGATGGGCGATCTCGTACTCCTGGAAGACCAGGTCAATCCTGTGATGAGTGCAGCCCTCGATAACGGACTTGAGGTAACGGCGCTGCATAACCATTTCTTCTGGGATTCCCCCAAGGTGATGTTCATGCATATCGGCGGATCAGGTGATCCGGAACGATTGGCCGCAGCCGTTGGCAAGGTGTTTACGGCTGTAAAATCCACAAGCGGCGGTAAGGGGGAACGACCATTTGCCAAGATTGATCCCGCCCACACGAAGCTTGATCCCAGCCCGATCGACAGTATTCTCGGCGTGAAAGGAGAACTGAAGAACGGCGTCTATAAAGCGACCATCGGCCGCTCCACGACGATGGATGGTCACGAGATGGGTAATACGATGGGGGTGAATACCTGGGCGGCTTTCGTGGGGAGCGATAAGCGTGCTGTTGTCGATGGGGACTTTGCCATGCTGGAATCCGAGCTGCAGCCGGTCCTCAAGGCGCTGCGTGGTGCGGGGATCAACATCGTGGCCATTCACAGCCACATGGTCATGGAATCGCCCAGGATCATGTTTCTCCACTATTGGGGAGTTGGCTCCACGGCCGATCTTGCCCGGGGGCTCAAAGCTGCCCTTAACGTGCAGCAACGTTAACTCGGGAGGATAGATAATTCCTATTCAAACTGTTAATCGATGGTTTGGCTCCTTTTTCATGGGGTGGCGCGCCACAGTCAAACAGAAACACCTGTAAATGGTTAACAGCCGTATTTCGAGGGCTGGCGGTGTTGCACCTCAAAAGTTATCTCTGCATCCACGCTTTCCTAAGAGCGGAACAGATTTCGAGCTTGTGCTGCATGGATTACTCTATTTTTAACAGACAGTTGTCTCGTTGTAATCACCTCTCTCAGTACGAGTCTCTCTCGGAGAGGCTTTATTACTGCTCGGAATTCTTGAGCAGAGAGGTTACAAGCCCTGGTTCTCGACGGAGAACCAGGGCTTGTTGCATCTCGCGCTGTTGTCGCCAGATGCGGCGTGGCGGAATTGTTCGCGCCAGTAGTACAAACCTCTCTCTTCTCAGCAAACTCAATGCGTGGCCCACATCTGGCCACTATTGGACCGCATCAGCCTCTCATCCTCTCGGATTTTGACGATGTCAGCTGACAGGAATTTAACGCTCATACCGACGGAACTTGCAGGTACAAACAGAAGCGGGTGTCATCTCGAGCCACTGTTAAATGGTCTGTCGGCCAACGGGCTGGGTGGTACGCCCAACCTCTCTGTTCAGAAAACAGAGAGGTTCCATCCATTACGCGTGGCCTGGTTGACAGACGGCTACGAAAGGGCGTAGAGTAAGAACATGTTCGTTCGAACGCTTCTCGCACCAGCTCGCCACCGAACCGGTGCCCGCTACGCATTGCTGCTCGGCGGTCTCCTCGCGCTGCCTGGGCCCTGTGTGACCTGCAAGCTTTACCCATTCCTGAGAAGCGCCGCATCCCACACCACGACGGCCTTCGAGGGCAACCAGCGACGCGATAGCCATCCGGTGAAGCTCGTCGCCTCATGCCCGGAGCACCATGAGTATCGGTTGGGGGCCGCATCGCAGACGACACTCGTCGCCACGAGTCAACTGGCAGCACTGCCGCTTCCAGGTTCTCTCGCCCCTTCTGGATCAGCCAATGGCATCTTCCTCACAGGACCGACGCTGACCGGTCCGGCTCCACCGTTTCTCGTTTCTCAGTCACCACGAGCTCCTCCCCTCGCGTTTCCCCGCGTGTAAGTCTCTGTTTGTCTCTGTGTAGTCCGCTGTAAGTCTCATTGTGTCTTGTGATCGGGGGAGGGGTCTATGCGTTTGACCAAAATAGCCATCGAGCAACCCTACTGGATTATCGTGGCGATCCTGATGCTTATTGTCTTGGGGGTCGTCTGTCTCGTTCGCCTTCCGAAAGACATCCTCCCTCCCTTCAAGATACCAGCAGTGCAGATTCTCACCCTTTATCCCGGGATGCCGAGCGAGGTGGTGGAAAAAGATATCACCACCCGGCTTGAGCGCTGGACAGGACAGTCCAATGGGATTGCGCGGCAGGAATCCCGCTCAATGATCGGGGTGAGCATCGTTAGGGATTTCTTTCGGCCCGACATCGATGCCAACACGGCCATGTCGCAGGTGACCTCGCTGGCCATGTCTGACTTGTACTACCTGCCGCCTGGCACCATCCCACCGATGGTCATGCCGTTTGACCCCACGGCCAGTGTTCCGCTGGTCTTGTTGACGGTGGAGCATCCGCAGATGAACGAAACGCAGCTCTATGATGTCGCTTATTTTTCGCTGCGCAACATGCTGCAGGGGATCTCCGGGGTCATCGCTCCAGCGGTGTATGGGGGAACCCTCCGTCGGATCCTGGCCTATGTCAATCCTCAGCAGCTTAGCGAGAAACAACTCTCCGGCATTGAGGTCGTCGAGGCACTACGAGACTCCAACGTCCTGATCCCCACCGGCAACGCCAAGCTTGGAGGGAAAGACTACCAGATTGTTACCAACGCCATGGTGGAGCGGGTGGATGACATGAACCAGTTCCTCATTCGGGCCACCAACGGCGTGCCGGTCAAAATCGGCGATGTTGCCAAGGTAGAAGATAGCCATCAGATCCAGAGTAACGTCGTTCGAGTCAGTGGCAAGCGCCAGGTATACATCCCCATCTACCGGCAGCCCGGCGCCAACACCATCGAGGTCGTCGATCGCATCAAAGACACGATGGCCTCACTCTTGCAACGACTCCCCAAGGGAATCCAGCTCCACCTCGTCGCCGACCAATCGATCTTTGTTCGCCACGCCATTCGGAGTCTGACGGAAGAAGTGCTCTTAGGAGGTGTGTTGGCCGCTCTGGTCGTGGTCTTGTTTCTCGGCAATCTCGGCGTCTCGGTGACGGCCTTTCTGGCGATTCCCCTCTCCATCCTGGCGTGCTGTATCGGGCTCTACCTCTCCGGCGATGCGATCAACGTCATGACGTTGGCGGGGATGGCGCTGTCGGTTGGGCCCCTGATCGATAATTCAATTGTCGTCTTGGAGAACATCATGCGCCATCGGGAGCGCGGCCAGTCATTTGCGGACGTCGCCCTCACCGCGACGACCGAGATCGCGATGCCAGTCTTGGCGGCGACCCTTGCACTCGTCATCATCTTTTTGCCGGTCGTCTTCCTTACAGGGATCGGGAAGTTCCTCTTCACGCCGCTGGCGAAGAGTGTGTCGTTTTCGATCCTCGCCTCGTACTTGATTTCGATGACCGTCATCCCCCTCTATTGTGTAGGTGTCCTTGGCAGGATGGCGCCGAAGGCGCACGCGCACATATCCGGGCAGCGCTTCCAGCGCTTTGCCAGTTGGTACGAGGGGACCCTCCGTCGCCTCCGCCCTTACCGAGTGAGGGTCATCGGGGTGTGCGTTGGCCTCTTTATCGCCTCGCTGTTTCTGTATCCTTGGCTGGGCAAGGAGCTCTTTCCTCGGGCGGATGTGGGTCATCTCACTGTGCACCTGAGCCTGCCCACAGGGACTCGCATCGAGCAGACGGAAGAGACCCTGACACGCTTCGAGCAGCGCCTGCCAGAGGCAATCGAGCCGACCGCGCTCCAGACGGTCATCACGAACATCGGGGTGCTCTACGACTGGCCTGCCGCGTATACCCCCAATGCTGGCCCGCATGACGCGTTTGTTGAGGTGGAGTTGACAGACCACCGCAGATACTCCGCAGAAGCGTACGCACAGCGTGTGCGCGAGCTGTGCACACGCGAGTTCCAAGAGGCGACGTGCGCGGTCGACACGGGCGGGCTCTTGACAGCCGCCCTCAACATGGGAGCCCCCTCCCCAATTGTCGTCCAGGTCGCTGGGAAGGACCTCCATGTGATGCAGGGGCTGGCGGAGCACGTGATGGCTCGGGCAAAGGACATCCCCGGAGCCGTCGATGTACGGATTCAGGAGCGCCTCGACTATCCCCAGGTGATGATCGAGCTCGATCGGGAGAAGATCGCGGCCATGGGTCTGACGGTCAAGGAAGTGGTTCAAAACATCGTGACCGCCACCAATTCGAGTGTGAACTTTTTGCCGGCCTTCTGGATCGACCCGCAGAGCGGCAACCACTACTTCATTGGAGCGCAGTATCCGGAATCGCTCATCCAGAATCTGGATACGCTGCGGGACATTCCCCTGACCGGGAAGAACCAGTCACGGGTCATCCACTTGAAAGAGGTAGCGATGTTCCATGAGAAAACGGCGCCCGCTGAAGTGCGCCACGTCAATATTCGTCGAGCGATGAACGTTCTTGTGAACACCTCAGGTCGTGACGTCGGCACGGTCGCGACCGTGCTCCGCTCGCGGCTCAGAACCCTTCAGGTCCCGGAAGGCTACGACGTCAAACTCCAAGGCGAGATTGCCTCAATGGCCGAATCATTCCGTAATCTTGGCTTTGGGCTAGCGCTCGCCATCGTGTTGGTGTACTTGTTGCTGGTCGGCCAGTTTGGATCGTTCCTCGACCCACTCCTCATCCTCATCACGGTGCCGTTCGGATTGATTGGAGTGATGACCACGTTGTGGGTCACGCAGACCACGCTCAACGTCCAGTCCTTCATCGGCATCATCTTCATGGTGGGCATCGCCGTCTCAAACGGCATCCTCCTGGTGGAATTTTCTAATCGGCTCCATCGGCAAGGGCATCCGGCGAGCGAAGCGGCGATCCAAGCTGCGACGATTCGCCTTCGCCCAATTCTCATGACCTCCATGGCCACCGTCTTAGGGCTAATCCCGATGGCGATCGGGATTGGTCATGGGGCAGAAGCGAACGTGCCGCTGGCCCGCGCCGTGCTTGGGGGCTTGGCGGTGTCGATGGTCCTGACGCTGACTGTGCTGCCGCTGCTGTACGGGCTCCTCAAGCGCGATCGACGCGTCCAAGCGGACGCCGCGTCCGTGCCGGCTCTGGTAGGGACGACCGTTGTTCTCTGTCTGGTCCTGGCGGGTTCCGGAATGGCGAGGGCCAGCGAGGACGCACTACACATCCCGGGACGATCTCTTAAAGAAGTGACGGCAATTGCGCTCCAACATCATCCGGAGCTTCGCGCAGCCCAGGCCCAGGTGGACGAGCAAGCGGCCAACGTCTGGGCGACGTTCTCTCCACTACTGCCTCGTGCGAATCTGGTAGGAATTGACAGTCACGGCTTAGGTGGGTCATCCGGTGCGACCGGTATTAGCGGCGTCGTGAACTCTCCCTTTCGCAAACACCCTTCGGCCGGGGTCGATGCGGCTTGGACATTGTTCGACGGCAGCACGTTGTTCAAGGGTCTTGCCGCTCGCACCAATCTCAAGGGTGCTCGGCAACGTCTGGCCAGTTCCGAAGCCTCGCTGCGCCTGGCTGTCGCGGAGGCCTACGTTCGCTGCGCCCAAGCGCAAGCGCTGGAACCGCTGCTTCGGCGACGACTGGAGGATCAGGAATCCCTCGTGCAAGAGTTGGAGCCGTATGTCAAATCCGGATTGCGCTCACCAGTGGAATTGAATCTCAGCCGCGCCACGCTCGAAGGGATCCGGGCTCGCTCCAGCATGGCCCACGCGGATGTTGAGGCCACCTTCGCAGCGTTGTTGGAAGCGATGGGTGTCGACGATGAGTCACCATTCCGCTGCGAGGTCGAGGCTCCACCACAGGAACAGCCGGGAGCCGTTGAGGAACTTGTTCAAACCGCTTTGGTCAAGCGACCTGAAGTTGCTGAGGCAGGAGCAGCAGTCCAGGC
>Ga0209515_10000281_pt1 | contig 97445 bp, 94 predicted proteins | sample Subgroupgradi54m_FD_187454 | JGI IMG/M metagenome (GOLD analysis project Ga0209515, IMG submission 187454) | Subsurface groundwater microbial communities from S. Glens Falls, New York, USA - GMW60B uncontaminated upgradient, 5.4 m (SPAdes)... ... | reverse complement strand
ACCCCCGGTGTCACAACTGTATTTTCCCCGAAACTCACTTCATCGAGCACATACAGCGACCCTTTATTTTGACGCATACTGACATTATCGGTGGGGTTTGTCGCATCGATACCGTTGAGAGTGCGTTGCACCTCATCACGTTGACTCATCCCTTTGAATTCCATGCCCGTTTTAATAAAATGATCCCCTTTTGCATGCGAGTATATCCCCTCTGCTCCGAGTACCCTCAAAAAACCTTTATCGTTTTGCATCCGAAGACTCGATGTCGGCAATGTTTGCATCGATCCGCTATCACCGCTGTCATCGTTTTGGTGAAATTTGAGTTTCCATTCCAGCAACTCACTTCCGGAGAGGTGATGTTCCCCTTTAATCACCGACCAAAGCATCATTCCACGGGAACGATCGTAATTGCTTAATTGCCCACTTGGAGTAGACGAACCGTTGGTATAACTCAAAGCATCGGTGTCACTTTGACTTTTGTTAAGATTGATCGATCCGTCAAAAGAGTATTTATCTTTTGCGGAGGGGGCATAACGCAATTTAGTCGTAACATTGAGGCTTTGATTGCGCATTGTATTGTTTCGCTGCTCGCTGCTTGACGATAATGCCGTCTGTTTATCGGTAGAAGAGTTATAAATTTCACGGTTATCCGAAGCACTCAGATTGACCAAATAGCCCAAATCGCCCGATTTGCCTTCTCTTTGAACAAATACACTGTCCATCGGCAATCCGCCGTACTCTCCTAGTGTTGCTTTTGCTATCGTTTGCCCTTTGGATTTGGGCTGTTTAAGGACGATATTAACAATCCCCCCCATCGACTCAGCCGTGTATTCCGCCGAACCGTTTGTCATAATTTCAATACGCTCGATCATATCCGGAGCAATTTGTTCTAGCGGATTCCCCCGTTTCGAACCGCTTGGAGCCTCTTCACCATCGATTAAAACAACCGTGTACCCTTTACCCGGAGAGGATTTTTTATTTTTACCATCAGCAATGCTCACTCCCGGAGTACGTTTGAGGATTTCGAGGGCGTTTAGATCACCATACTGAGTCAGCTCTTCACCGCTAATAAAGCGTTTGGCAATCGAGTTGTCGCGGCGTTCTTCCATAGTATCGACATGCTCTTCAACCTGTATTTTTTCAAGTGAAAGTGTCTCTTCGGCATAGAGGCTAGCAAAACTCAGACCGGTAGTAACCAAAATAGGGATTATGGGGCGATACATTAGAAGATTCCTGCACAAAGTTATAAAATTTCGCCATTCTACCCTATCTAGCGATTAAAATACTTGCTAAATGGTATATATGACTAGAATATGACTGAAGATACAGTAAAATTATTGTAAGTTTGATATCTAAAACTATACCATGGAAGTGATCACAATGAGTATCCAAAATATCCGTATAGCACAATCGCAAGCAACAGAAGCTAAAAAAGCGGTAGAGGAGTTTCACAAAGGGGTAATACAACCAAATATGGAACTGGTACTTTTCTTTTGTTCCAGTGAATACGACCTCGATATAATTGCATCGGAAATGGATCGTTTATTCGCCGGAATTATGGTTGTAGGGTGTACCACAGCAGGAGAAATCGGGCCGGAAGGTTATTTGACTCACAGCCTAAGCGGAGCCAGCTTTCCATCCGGTAGCTTTACAGCCGTCAGCGGTGTACTCCATCATCTTGATCACTTTAATATGACCGACGGACACCATTTTGCGCAAACTCTACTACAACAGCTTGAAAGTAAAGCACCCGAAGCAGATACGGAGAACAGTTTCGCTTTGATGTTGATTGACGGGTTATCCATACGGGAGGAACCGGTAGCACACGCCTTGCAGTATGCATTAGGTAAAATATCCCTATTCGGTGGTTCAGCCGGGGATGATCTAAAATTTGTAACTACTTATGTGTATAGTGATGGTCATTTCCATTCCGATAGTGTGGTACTGGTGTTAATCACAACCTCCTTACCTTTTACAATATTCAAGACCCAACATTTTATTTCCACCGATGAACGTCTAGTCGTCACAGCAGCCAATACCGCCGAACGTATCGTCCAGGAGATTAACGGTCTTCCTGCTGCCCAAGAGTATGCGCGCCTATTGGGGATTAATGTGAATGAACTCGATCCGGCTCATTTTGCTGTTTCTCCGGTTGTGGTGATGATCGACGGTACCGACTATGTGCGTTCTATACAAAAAGCTAATCCTGATGGTAGTCTCACATTCTTTTGCGCCATTGACGAAGGTCTGGTATTTAGAGTAGCTCAAGGGGTAGGACTCGTCAATAATTTAGAACAAACCTTCAATAAAATTCGAGAAGAGATCGGAGAGCCGCAGCTTGTCCTTGGCTGCGACTGCATTTTACGGAGTTTGGAAATCAACCAGCATGGGTTAAAAGATCGTGTTTGTGAAGTTTTTAAACCTAATAACACGATAGGATTTAGCAGCTATGGCGAACAGTTCAACGGAGTACACGTTAACCAAACGCTTACAGGGATTGCTATTGGCACTTCTCCTAAATCAACGGTAGAGGTAGATAATGCCTGAACAGAGTTCCAGTGCGAACGAACAAGCCATGCAGGTTGAGATCGCACGTCTAAATAAGATTATTCAGGCCTTAATGAATCGCGCTGAACGTAACACCAGCATGCAAGGATCGGACTTCAATCTGTTTCAAACCGCGATCACCCTTGAGGATCAGGTGCGTCGTCGCACCGAAGAACTGGAAGCGGCACGGGCAGAAAATGAAAAAATCACCCGTGCCTTACGGGAAAGTGAAAACAGTATTCGAAACTTTGCGTACTATGACACCTTGACGCAACTCCCCAATCGCCGCTTACTAAATGACCGTTTGGGGCAAGCGATGAGCGCCAGTAAACGGAGCGGGCGTTACGGTGCAGTTATGTTCATGGATTTGGACAACTTTAAACCGCTCAACGACACACACGGGCACGATGTGGGAGATTTGCTTCTAATCGAAGTGGGTCGTCGTATTACCCTTTGTGTCCGTGAAATGGATACCGTCGCCCGTTTCGGCGGTGATGAGTTCGTCGTGATGCTCAGTGAACTGGATGGGGATAAAGAACACTCCATTACGCAAGCCGGCATTGTCGCCGAAAAAATTCGAACCTCACTGGATGAGCCTTTTTTACTGATCTACAAACAAAAAGAGGGGGGAGAGAGTACGGTAAAGCACCATTGTACGGCAAGTATCGGCGTAGTGCTGTTCATTAACCATGAGAACAGTCCCGAAGAGACTTTCAAATACGCCGATATTGCGATGTATCAAGCAAAAGAAAATGGGCGTAATAGAGTCTGCTTTTTTACGGGTGAACCCCCAAGCAAATTGCCGGTAGAATAATTTGATAGGATTTGTTAATATACTTAAAGGAAACATTGCTCTACAATTGAATTATGAAATTACAATACATATTAATCCTCTTATCAGGCACATTGGTTTACGGGGAAGATATCTCACTCCTCTCCCCTGAAAAACAGCGCTATTACGAGCAGCAGCAGCAACAAATCAATGCGGGGTATGAGAGACTTCGTTACGATTGGCTCTCACCGGTTACCCTTAAGGCGTCTAATACTTATGAAAAATCGGCTTCACTAGGGATACACGACAGCCGACAAAATATATCCGCAGGAATTGCGCAAGACCTCTTTCGCTCCGGCGGTATTACCTACACTATTGGGTATGCGGAAGCTAAGAAGCAAGCCGATAATATCGGAATGCATAAGGATATTGCGGCGATAAATCAGCAATTTATCAATACCGTATTGAATTATCGTAAAAATATTCTCCTCTTAGAGCAAAGTGAAATCAAACTCAAAAACGGCAAAATCGAAATTTTTCTCAAACGCAAACAATACGAAGCGGGGGATATCGATATTACCCTGCTCAATAACGCATTAATGAATCAAAGTAATGAACTCAAAAACAACACCTCCATACGCTATACCCTCTCGCAACTGCATCTTGAGGCAATAAAATACAGTGATCATCCCATCGAGGGAACTGAGCTGCCGATTTTTTCCCTTATGCAAAAAAATGATTTTTTAGAGGAAGGGTGGAGCTTCCGCTACAGCCAAGCACAAAGTCAAAGCAGCGCACAACAATACGGACAAACCAAGAGTTCCTATCTCCCTAAGCTTACTCTCATAGCGGATACCGGAGTTCAGCGGTTTGATTCAAGCGAACTCTCTAGTGCTAATTATCGGGGCAATTACTACGATATGGGGCTACAACTTTCGATGCCCTTAACCTACAATTCAACCGCAACTATTCAAGAGGCGCAAAGTCTCTATCTCAAACAACAAGCCGAAGCTTCCGATATCAAACGACAAATGGGGGCACAATACGAACAATCGCTTGTACGTATCGACAGCTACAAACGTGTTATTGCTATCACAAGGGAGAACCTCAAATTTTACGGCGAACTCATCGATGCGACCAAAGCAGCCGTCAATGCCGGATATAAAGCGGGCTATGATTTGCAAACCCTTCAAAATACCCAATCCATCGAAGAGCTTGAGCTTAAAATCAATGAAATCAATATTCAAATCGAGCTTGCCACGCTTTACAGTCTAACACGCCATTCACAGGAGCTAACCTTATGACTTCTACCTCTGCCACTATTGAACAAACTCTCGGTTTAGGGGAAAATCCTACTCCCAAACGATGGAAAAAAATATTAGTAGCCCTTTTGGTTCTCCTGATCGTGGGGGGTAGCGCAATACTATTCATGAAACAGAATACCAAAAATGATGTTGCCTATATAACGGTTCCGCTCAAAGTTCAAAATCTCACAACCACCGTATCGGCAACCGGTAATTTGGAACCAACCAATACCGTCGATGTCGGAATCGAGGTCTCCGGTACCATCAGTGAAGTGTTGGTTGATTATAACGACCATGTTCATATCAAACAACCGATGGCACGGCTCGATACAACCAAACTTACCGCCGTAGAGACCAGTTCAAAAGCCAATTGGATGAAATTTCAAGCCAATGAGCAAAGTGCCAAAGCCACTTTGGATAATGCCTTAATCGAAAATGAACGTGCGTTAAAAATGTACGCATCTACGCAAGGTAATTACCCCTCACGAAAAGAGATGCAATCGGCATTAACCGCTGTAGAGCAAGCCAAAGCAGGAGTTGCCGCTGCTAAGGCACAAGTGGCGCAATCGGTCGCACAACACAAAACCGATGAGGAGAATCTCAAAAAAGCCTTGGTCGTTTCGCCCATAGAGGGGATCGTCCTATCCCGTAAAGTTGAACCGGGTCAAACCGTTGTGGCAGCCATGCAAACGCCTGTTTTATTTACATTGGCAGAAGATTTGACGAAAATGAAAGCCATCGTCAGTGTCGATGAGGCAGACATCGGCGGAGTCAAAGAGAACCAAAAAGTAAAATTTAGCGTTGATGCCTATGCTAATCGCGAATTTGAGGGAAAAATTACCCAACTGCGTCTGAATTCCGAAGTCGTGAATGGTGTCGTAAGTTACGAAGCGGTCGTCGAAGTACAAAACGATGCCCTGCTCCTACGCCCCGGTATGACAGCGAATGCGTCAATTATCACCGGTATCCAAAAACAGGTGAAGGTTGTCCCCAATGCTGCTTTGCGCTTTACCCCTCCCCTTCCGAGCAGTGCGAACGCACAGGATAAGAAAAAACACGCGACCGAAGAGAGCGATAAAGGGGATCACGTCTGGATTCTTAAAAACAAAACTCCTATGAAAGTCAAAGTTCGTATCGGACCAAGCGACGGTATTTCAACAGTTTTACTGGGCTCACCACTCAAAATCGGTGATCTCATAATCACCGGCATCGAAGAATAACCATGAGTGACACGATCTCTAGTGTTATCGAGTTCAAAGGGGTCAAAAAATATTACGGCTCAGGTGAAGCCACAGCCTATGCCCTCATAGGTGTTGATTTTACCATCCATCAAGGCGAGTTCGTAGCAATTATGGGACCCAGCGGTTCGGGAAAATCAACCGCTATGAATATCATCGGATGTTTGGATACCCCCAGCGAAGGGGAATATCTCTTTGAAGGAATCGACGTCGGAACACTCAGTCGAGATCAGCGGGCACTGCTACGACGTAACTACATCGGTTTTATTTTTCAGGGGTTCAATCTTTTAGGCAAAACATCTGCCGTTGAAAATGTCGAACTCCCCTTGCTCTATCGCGGAGTATCAGCCTATGAGCGTCGAATATTGGCATTAGAGGCTCTGCGCAGTGTCGGGCTCGAACATGTCGCTCATCACACTCCGTCTGAACTCTCCGGCGGACAGCAACAGCGGGTAGCTATTGCCCGTGCCATCGTCACCAATCCCTTAGTATTGCTTGCCGATGAACCGACCGGAAATCTTGACACCGCTAAAAGCATTGAAGTGATGGAACTTCTCCGCTCTTTTAATCGAGACAAAGGGATCACGGTCATTATGGTAACCCATGAAGTCGATATGGCGGCATACGCCTCACGTACCATACGCTTTCGTGACGGTACAATCGATACCAAGGCGCTGTCATGATTTGGAATGCTTTTCTCTTGGCACTGCGTGAAATACGTCGCAGTGCGATGCGTTCCATCCTAACGACACTCGGTATTGTCATCGGTGTTGCATCGGTGATCGCCATGGTGATGCTGGGTGACGCAACCACCGCTTATGTCACCAACAGTATCTCCAAACTTGGCAGCAACATGCTTATCATCCGCCCGGGTCAAGATCGCCACAACCCTGGAGGCGATGCCACAGCGAAACGATTTACCCATAATGATGTTATCGCTCTAAACCGTGAAATCGGTGGGCTTAAAGGGATAGCCCCGATTTCATCAAAAGGGATTCAAGCGGTTTATGGAAACCAAAATTACTCCACTTCGATCGATGGAAGTGATAATGATTATTTTACCGTGAAGGATTGGCAGCTTGAAGAGGGACGGACGTTTACCCCTGCTGAATTAAAAGGGGGGAAAGCCGTTTGTGTTATCGGAGAAACGGTCCATAAAGAGCTTTTCGGTGATCAAAATCCTCTCAACGCATTTATCCGGCTGGGGAATTTTTCCGCTCAAGTCATCGGAGTGCTCCACCCCAAAGGGGCTTCAATGTTCGGAATGGACCAAGACGATATTATCGTTGCACCGATCCGAATGTTTCAGCGCCGTATCAGCGGTAACCAAGAAGTTTCGGCTATTTTAGTGTCGGCTAAAAATGCCTCTGGTATCGAAAATATTAAAAACAATATTATCTCTCTCATGCGTGAACGCCGCCATATTCATAGTGGGGATGAAGATGATTTTAATGTCAGAGATTTGCGTGAAGTGGTTCAAACACTCTCCTCAACCACTAAAATGCTGACCCTCTTACTGGGTGCTGTTGCCGCAATCAGTCTCCTCGTCGGCGGTATCGGAATCATGAATATCATGCTGGTTTCGGTAACAGAACGGACACGAGAGATCGGTATCCGGCTCGCTATCGGTGCATTGGAGCGCGAAGTGTTACTTCAATTCTTGGTCGAAGCGGTAGTCCTCTCCTCTTTGGGCGGGATCATCGGTATGGCTTTGGGTATCGGTGTCGGAGTGGGGATCAATCTCTTTTTCGATCTGCCGTTTGTTTTCAACACCTCTATCGTCGTTATCGCTTTTCTTTTTTCAACGGTTGTCGGAATTGTCTTCGGTTATTTTCCCGCTCGCAAAGCCGCACGCCTCAATCCCATCGATGCTTTACGTCATGAGTGATTTGGACGATATATAAACATACACAGAGAAGGAGGAAACATGCAAATCGGGACAACGCCACCATCTATCAATCCTTATGCCCAAAGCGGTGTCGCTTTGAGTGAAACAGACAGCAAAAACTTTAAAGATAAAATCAGAAGTGGTGAAATTTCAGGCAAGGCACTATCACAGGCCTATCTTGTCCAATATTCTCAGAGTGTGGAAACTTATTCAACAGGCAATCTAGAAGCACAAAGTGCCCCTTTTGATCTCACCAAAGTCCAAGATATTTTAAAATCCATCGACTTCAAAGCGATCGGATATACGGGCAAAGCCATCACGGACATGACTCCGGATGAAGCCAAAGCATTGGTCAGTGAAGATGGCTATTTCGGGGTAACCCAAACATCAGCACGGTTAAGTGATTTTGTCTTAAGCGGTGGTGGAGATAGTGTCGAGAAACTCAAAGCCGGACGCGAAGGGATCATTAACGGATTTAATGAAGCAGAAAAGATGTGGGGAGGGAAGCTCCCCGATATTTCTTATCAGACACTCGACAAAACATTGTCCAAAATTGATGAGAAAATTATAGCATTGGGCGGTAGTATCTTAGACACTACCGTTTAAATCACTCTCCCCTATTGTGCAGTGTTACAATAAGGGCAGGTTTTTGCCGCAAAAGGGATATCCATCGCGCATTCACCACAGGTTTTTGTTGTCGGAGCCGCCGGTTCAGGAACGGGTTCGGCAGCTTTAAGTTTATTATAGGCTTTCACCATCATAAACATTACAAACCCCAAAATCGTAAATGAAATTACATCATTGAAAAACACCCCCAATTTTATCGCCGGAGCACCCGCAGATTCTAAAGCCGAGAGTGAAGCATATTCTTTACCGTCAAGTGCGATAAACAAAGAGGAGAAGTCAACGCCACCCATAAGTAACCCGATCGGCGGCATTATGATATTAGCTACTAATGATTTAACGACCGTTGCAAATGCCGCTCCGAAGATAAAACCTACCGCCATATCGACGACATTACCTGAAATAAGGAATTTTTTAAATTCTTTAAGCATGTATCTCCTTTGAAAATTATCCCTCAAGTGTATCTTTTAAATGTTCACGAATAGTTAAAAATTCATCCAAATGCTCAAAAAAGATATCCACAAGTACCGGATCAAAATGTTTTCCTCGCTCTTCTCTAAACAGGGCAAATATTTTCTCATCATCCCACGCTTTTTTATACACGCGGTCACTTCCCAAGGCATCAAACACATCCGCCAATGCCGTAATACGACCGTATATATGAATCTCTTCTGCGCCGAGCCTTCTGGGATAACCGGTACCGTCCCACTTCTCATGATGCTCATACGCGACAATGGCGGCCGTTTTTAGCAACGAACGGTTTGAGTGCTTTAACATCTCATAACCTAGAGCGGCATGGGTATCCATAATACGCCGTTCTTCTTCATCAAAACGACCCGGTTTATTCAATACGGCATCCGGAATAGCGACTTTACCGATATCATGCATCGGAGAAGCTTGTCTAAGCATTTCAGATTCAACCTCATCCAACCCATAATAAATCGCTAGCAGTTTACTGTACTCGGCCACCCGCTTTACATGATTTCCCGTCTCTTTTGAACGGCTCTCCCCGATCGATCCCATCGTAAATACAACTTCGCGCTGCGTATCTTCGATCTCTTTATTGAGCGTTGTGATTTCGCTCAACGCATCATCCATCCCATTGATCATGGTATTAAAGGCATTGGAAAGTTGCCCGATCTCATCATCACGATGGATAGAAACCTGCTGGGTATAGTCACCGGTTAAGGTAATAATTTTAGCCGTATCCGATAGAGTAATAACAGGACGGATAAGCCCTGTAGCAACATAATAGGCCGCTGCTGAAATAAACAAAGCTCCGGCTATCAATAAAAGGATAAACCACCGCTCATACTTGTACAACAGTTGGTAGGCAAACCCTTTCTCCTCTTCCAAAACAATGGTTATGTCCGGTTTGACCGAGAGAGTTCTCGAAACACTCAAAGACTCGTCAAACACACTCGGTCGCAATTCAACTTTACCGTCATGATGCAAAACATAATAATGACGCTGCAGTGTATTTAAAAAATAGGGTTTCAAATTTTTCAGAGGATAGGTGACAATCAGAGTTCCGATCTGCTGTTGTGAAAAACTCGATCCGATTGGAATGGTATAAAACGGCTGAGATTGTTCTTGCTTTCCGATAGAACTGAAATCACTCGAAGCAATAATAATCTTTTTTTGATCTACGACGTAAAAATTACCCTCCATTTTCATATCGTTTTTCTTTGCTAAAAGCATGGTACTGATTCGTCGATCCAAATCTTGCGTATAAATATCATTCATCACATCGGATTTGACAATAAAGGCCATATCATTTTTCAGCGTATTTAATTGATGATCAATCCTCTCTACGGTAAGACCTAATTGGGTATTCATCTCCTGCGTAACAGCCTTGTACTGCTCTTGGCGAAATGAACTCCCCATTACAAACATAGTCAGAGCATAGGGGATTAAACTGATCCCTAAAAAAAGAAGAATCGTTTTGAGCTTAAAACTCATATACAACCTTTACACTGTTATCCACCATGGAGGAGGGGATATATCCCATCGCCCCTTCTACATTTTGAACAAAGAGCCGAATCGACTCAACCGAGGGCTGTGTCAAGGGAGGGGTACTTCCTTGAAAGTGCTGTTTAATCCAATAGGCATTAAGACGATTTCGATCCATCCCAAGAACTGCCGATTCAAATGCACTTCGCAATTCATTTTGCCCGACCAAATTAACGGGGATAATAGTTTGATCCCCGATTGTATGACGTTTTTGCAGGTACACATCACGTACTTGTTGAGAAGTGAGTGTCGAGATAGAAACTTTTTTCGACATTATTACGCTGTATTCGGATGCTGCACTTCCGGAAATAAGCCATATAAGAAGAAATAGCGGTTTCATTAGAAGAGCACCGAAAAAGAGAATAAAAAACGATTCTCAGCGTTAAGAGAATGCCATTGATACTCCCCTTTTAAGGATACAGGATAAAGCGGACGATAGCTGTAGCCGACGATACCGATGGTATCTTTATAATGGGTATGGTGATCGTTAAAATACTCGGCACGGGTCACAAAAGCATGTTCAGCCGCATATCGATACATCCCTTGAATATAACCTGAAAATGCTGAGGCTTGTTCACTCACCGCATATTCGCTCTTAGCCATCAGAGCTTCACCCATCACCTGCCATAATGCATCGTCATATTTAGCATTTACCTGCATAAAACGGGTTCGCTGATTGCTTAATAGTGTTGTATACTCTCCAACGCTCCCTCCGGAACTCCACTCGCTTGAGAGTTCTTTTTCAACCGATAACCCGAAAAAATGGGTATTGGGTATGTTGATATATTCATCATCAAGATCATGATTTTTTTGACCGAACAGATGGTAATGAGCCCCTTCTACACCGGGGATATACCCATTAATATCTATACCGGTTAAAAATCTCGGAAACAATAATGTGGTGTACAGAGGATTAGAAGTGGTATCGCGCAGGACATTAATCGGTTCTTTATTCCAATACCCGATTGGGGTAATTTGCTTACCAAAACGGATATTATAGGCATCTGCCAACCATAAATCGCCGTAAAAACGTTCCACATGAAAGGTTTGATTTCCGGTTTCAACACCGGTGGAGATGTTTTTTGAATAAAACCCAACCGATTCAAGCTCCGCCATATAGGAGAGCATCGGATTGATATCGCCGTACGCCATAACGGCTACGTCTTCGACAGAAACGGTGTCCTGCCCTTTTTTAGCTAAAAACTCAGTCGAAAAATAGCCACCGACATTGACCATCTCATTGACCTGAACCCCCTGCCCTAATGTATAAGGCTCAGCGTGTAAAGCCATGGCTAACCCGATCAGTATCCCTACGCTTCGAGTTACCATGTTCACTGTTTTCATTCAGGATTCTCACTCATTTGTTTTATCGATAATAGTATCATATTTCGATTAAATCTAAAACAAAGGAGTTTCTATTTAATTTAGATAGTATTTAATCGCGATCATGCCCGTGTTTACGTTCTCCATAATGATTCCCCTCATCATGGTGTTGACGATGATCGTGGTGATCATCATAGTCTTGTCGTTGATTGACATACACTCCTCTTTCTTGTGTATCTCTACTCCCGATCGCTGCGCCGAGTGCTCCGCCAACCCCGCCGCCGATGATTGCACCATTTTTTCCACCACTGGCTGAACCGACTGCCGAACCTGCCGCTGCGCCGAGTGCACTGCCGAGAACAGCGCTTCCGTCTATTTGTCCCGCATGTGCCCCCATCGAGATGAATAAAGCCGCGATAAAAGATATTGTTTTTTTGTGATTCATAATGAACTCCTATTTTCTTGCCATTTTATCTTGTAAATTCATTAACAATGTAAATAAAAAACATTACTCTATACTTCTTTTAAACTCAATGCCACTTTCCCTTTTTGAATATCCACCTCAACAACCCGGATATGGCTTAACTGCTGATTCACACTCAGCACCTCCAGCGGATGGGATATCCGTTTCTCCGACATCTGGGAGATATGGATCAATCCATCATTTTTGAGGCCGATATCGACAAATGCCCCGAAATCGGCAATATTTCGGACTACTCCTGAGACAATGGAACCCTCGCGAAGCTCTTTGATATCGGTAAGATCGGATCGAAATATAATCGGAGGCAGCGTCTCACGGGGATCAAATCCCGGTTTTTTAAGTTCGGTGATGATGTCGCCAAGCGTTATCTCCCCGATCTTGAGTTCCTTCGCGATATGAGGTATCTGCTCTTTTGTGAGCGTTTGTAAATCATACAATTTGGTCAAATCGTCCGCCGCTTTGTAACTTTCAGGATGGACACCGGTGTTATCGAGGATATTTTTCCCTTCCCGTATCCGAAAAAATCCTGCGCACTGCTCATACGCCTTTGCCCCAAGCCCTTTCACTTTTAAAAGTTCCTGTTTACTTTTGAATGCTCCATTGCTCTCACGGTAATCGACAATCGCACCTGCCAGCTTCGCCCCGACCCCCGCAACATAGGAGAGGAGTGAAACCGAAGCGCTGTTGGGATCAACGCCGATGCGGTTGACCAAATCCTCCGTCACGTCACCCAACTGTTTTTCCAAAAGCTTTTGATCGACATCGTGCTGATATTGTCCGATCCCCAGCGACTTAGGATCGATTTTGACCAATGCCGCCATCGGATCGCGCAGACGCTGGGCGATAGAAATCGCCCCTCGGATTGTCACATCGAGAGCCGGATACTCCTCTTGGGCGATTTTAGACGCCGAGTAGACCGATGCCCCCGCTTCGGAAACGACGGTATAGGCGAGATTTAACCCCTCTTCACGATTCATACGCGCAAAAAACTCCTGCGTCTCGCGCGAGCCGGTCCCGTTGCCGATCGAGACGGCTGTAATGCGGTAGCGCGACGCCAACTCTTTGATCACCTTTGCCGACGCCGCAAAGTCACTTTGCGGAGGGGTCGGATAAATCACCGTATGGGCCAGATAGGTTCCGTGTTCATCCACAACCGCGAGCTTGCATCCGGTGCGGTACGCCGGATCGACCCCTAAAATAACCCTCTTGGTTACGGGGGGTGACCCCAGAAGCTGAACCAGATTTTTACCAAACGTCGCGATGGCCTGAGCATCGGAGCGCTCTTTTGTCCGAGTATGAATTTCCCGCTCCAACGAGGGGAACAAAAGCCGCTTAAACCCATCCATATACGCTTCCAACAGTAGTTCTCTGCTCCCTTTCGCTTGAGCGGGGATACGGTACCGTTTGATCGCCCCCTCCACCCGTTCCATGTCGATGGAGAGTTTAACGCTTAGCTCTTTTTCGTGTACTCCGCGCATCATTGCCAGATAGCGATGCGAAGGGATAGAGGAGATCCGCTCCGATTTTCCGGCAAGTTTGGCGTACAGTCCCTCCTCTTTAAGCGCTTTTCCCCCTTTGATCTCGAATGAGGAGTAATCAAGCAGTTGTTTCCGCCAATATTCGCGCTCTTTCGGATCGTCACTGTACCGCTCTGCCACAATATCCTGAGCCCCTTTGATGGCATCCTCCATTGTTTTGATAGAGCCTTTGATAAACTCTCCCGCCTTTTTTTTGAATTCGGATGCCTCTAAACGGCCGCTTTGGAGAATATCGGCCAACGGCTCCAATCCTGCGGCTATTGCCGCGCTCGCGCGGGTATTTTTCTTCTCTTTAAACGGGCGATAAATATCTTCCAGCAGATGGAGGGTTTCGGCCGCTTCGATTTGTAAGCGCAGTTCTGAGGTCAAATGCCCCCGCTCTTGTATCAGACGTTCGATCTCCTCTTTACGCTCCAGAAGTTTTTTCGAATAGGCATAAACAGACTCAAATGCACGCAGCTGTTCATCACTCGCCCCGCCCGTCATCTCTTTGCGATAGCGTGCGATAAAAGGGATCGTCGAACCTTCTTCGAGAAGTTTGAGGATATTGACAACGTTTTTTTCGGAAATCTCCGTTTTTTCGCACAGCAGTTGAATAAGTGGGGTCATAGTGTTCCTATTTTTCGAGTATGAAAAGATTGTTTGAGGGGTCGCACACATCGCTAAAGCGCTCTTTGAGTTCCCGATCAAACGTCATCAGATAGACATCTGCATTCGTGGGGGCAAGCGCTGTGAAATTTTCCAACAGCACCGTATCGGCGACGTTTTTTCCGTGATCGCATTTCGTAAAGTTAAACGATTTAAGGGTTTTTCCGTAATCGTACAGATCGGCTTCCCACTCGTCTTTGAACAAATAGAGCGAATCGGGATTGGCTGCCATGTAAATATGGTGATCGGGAACCTCATATTTTTCAATCAGGTCGGTAAACATCGGCCCGATATTGGAAAAATTTTCAATATCCCAAAAAATATATTTCCTGCCGGAAGGGGATGGGCACTGTTTATTTACCAAGGTTAGCCGTTTGGTGATATTAAAATGGTTATGGGCAATATCGTTAATAAGTTCAATCGAATTTTTCAGCTTTACCGCATCAACCGTTTCAAATCGCAAAATAGCTCCAAGCTCGATGTAAAGCTCTAAATCCGCAAGCTCCTGCCATGCCCCGCCGGCTTGGTAATGTTGAAGAGCTCTAAGTTTTCCAGGAGAAAAGATGAGGTTGACACTCATCCGCTTACGAGAAGCATACGCTTTGGTAACGATAGCGAAGACTCTACGTGCCGCATCCGTTTCGGGGAGTGCAATAGAACCGTAAAATTTTTGATTGATGATAATTTTTTGCACATTTGCCCTTTGAACTGTGAGCGCATTTTATCGTTTCGAACTTAGGCACAGTATAAAGATATCGCTCATATAAAAATACAACCGTCGTTAAACTCCCTTCGGCTATAATTGCTCCATGAATAATGAACCGTTCACTTTTCACATCGATCCAACGCCAACTCTCCCATCAAGACAATGCCGCTTTATGGCACGCCTTATGGGATGGGCGTTAAGCTATGGCAATTACGCCATCACTCTGCTCGTATGGTGGATAAGTGACTGGTTCATCGCAATCGGAGTACTATTACTCGGAATCATTGTTTTTGGTATCATACGCTCCAAACTCCGTAATGACTCTATCCCTCCGGCTCAACGCGAATATGCGTATGATGATTATGCCATCGCGACATGGTATCTCTCACGAACTGCGTGTTTTACACTTCCTAAGGAATAATTTTTATGGCATTAGTCGATCTCCTAAACGTATCCAAACATTATGAAGCTCAAAAAATTTTAGAAAACATCAATTTTCACATCGATGAAGGGGAACGGATCGTCATCGTCGGTAAAAACGGCAGCGGTAAATCGACACTTATGAAAATCGTCCACGGATCTCTCGATACGGACGCAGGTGAGCGGATCAACCGTCAGGGGATCGAGATCAAAATGCTCTCCCAAGTACCGAAATTTGAACCCAATCATACGGTTCGCGAAGCAATCGAAGCGGGATTGGGGGAACTCAAATCGGCACGAGTCCGTTTTGATGCAATCTCGCAACTCTTAGCCGAGCAATCCGATAACGCCTCACTCCTCGATGAACAATCCCATCTGACCAACTTTCTCGATCACCACAATGCGTGGAATCTGGACGATAAAATCGAACGGGTCATGCACCATTTTATGCTCAAAGAGTATGAACACAAGAGTGTCGATCTCCTCAGCGGAGGGGAACAGCGCCGTGTTGCCCTCGCCTCACTGCTCCTCCAAAAACCCGATATATTGCTCCTCGATGAACCGACCAACCACCTCGACGTTTACATGGTTGAATTTCTCGAAGAGCTGATCCTCAAAGAGCGCTTCACCCTCCTCTTTATCTCCCATGACCGATACTTCATCGATCAGGTTGCCACCAAAACGATTGAAGTTGAAGATTGTGCCTTACGCGAATTTAACGGCGGTTACAGCAACTACCTCGAACAAAAGCAAGAACTCCTTCGGACAATGGCACAACAGCACGACAACCTACTCAAACTTCTAAAAACAGAGAATGAATGGCTACGTCGAGGGGTTAAAGCACGGCTAAAACGGAATGAGGGGCGAAAACAGCGGGTTCTGCAACTGCGCGAAGATGCCAAAAACAACCCCAGTAAAATCCGAAAAATGAAGCTTGAACTCGAACGCGAAGCAAAGCATTTTAACCGCTCCGAAGGGATAAACCGTCAAAAAATGCTCTTTGAAATCGAGCATCTTGGACTCACCCTCGGAGATAAAGTACTTATCAAAGACTTCTCCACCCGAATCCTTCAAAAAGATGTCATAGCGGTTGTCGGACCTAACGGAAGCGGTAAATCCACTCTGCTCAAAGCACTCTTAGGACGACTTAAACCGACATCAGGAATCATCAAACAAGGGGAACTCACAATCGGCTATTTTGATCAGCACCGAGAGATGTTAGATGACAATCTCAACCTCGTCGAAACTTTCTGTCCGCACGGCGGAGATCGTGTTGATGCGCAGGGGCAAGATTACCATGTGTACGGTTATCTGAAAAACTTCCTCTTCCCAAGAGAGTTTTTGGACAAAAAGATCGGAGTACTGAGCGGCGGAGAAAAAAACCGTGTTGCCCTCGCCCTCCTCTTTACGAAAAAAGTGGATATTCTCATACTCGATGAACCGACCAACGATCTCGACATCCCGACGATCAATATCCTCGAAGAGAAACTTCAAAACTTTCCCGGAGCGGTGATTTTGGTGAGCCATGATAGATATTTCGTCGATAAAATCGCAAAAAAACTCTTTATTTTCAAAGGGGATGGCACCATAGAGGAGAGCTACAAACCCTACAGCGAATACCTCGAAGATGAGAAAGAGTTCAGCGAGATGGATGCGATGGAGGCCGAATTTTCCAAGTCTTCGACTGCCACAGCAGCAGTGCAGAGCGAAAAACAAAAAGTCTTCAAACTTACCTTTAACGAACAGCGTGCCCTTGAAAAACTTCCCGCAGAAATCGAAGCACTAGAGGCTAAAATCGATGAATTAAACGCCTCTCTCGCTGATCCGAAAAAATATGAAAAAATCGGAATAAGTATCTTGGCCGAAGAGCTGGAAAAGACCAAAATTCTCTATGAAGAAAAAGTGGACGAACTCCTCACTATCGAAGAGAAAGCCGAAGAGATCGAAGCGCTCAAAAACAGCTAAGGAGGTTCTATGGACATCGAGCCCCTCAACTCCTTGTACTCTCACGCAGGATACATCACCTTTAAAGAAGGACCGAACGGATTCCCAATTGCTCTCATCACAACGCCCCATGCAACTGCCGCTGTTACCCCCTACGGCGCGCATCTCCTCTCTTACCGTTTTGCCTCCGATTCGTCTGATTTACTGTTTCTCAGCGAAAAGGCAATCTTCAAAGAGGGAACCCCCATACGCGGAGGTATCCCTATCTGTTGGCCGTGGTTCGGTTCCGATCCCGAGCAGTTAGAACGGCCAGATCACGGTCTTGTCCGTACCCGTATGTGGAATATCGTTTCCTCCAATCTTCTACCAGATCAAGAATGTGCTATTACATTTGAGCTGACCGATACCCCTGAAACCTACGCGCTGTGGCCACACCGTTTCCGCCTCATTCTCAAACTCACCGTAGGAAAACAGCTAACACTGGAACTCACGACACAAAATCGCGGGGAGAGTCCATTAGAGCTCACACAAGCCCTCCATACCTACCTTGCCGTCGGAGATATCACCCATACACGTATTACAGGGCTGGAGGGGTACACCTACTCCGATAAAACGGACAACGGACGTGAAAAAAAAGAAGATGAATCCATTTTTATTAATGCTGAACTCGACCGTCTCTATCCTACTGATGGTGGCGATATCGTGCTGCACGATGATGTACATAAGCGAAAGATCCACATCGAATGTGAAGGGAGCCACACAGTGGTTATATGGAATCCATGGGTACGGGGGTGTGAACAAAAAGCCGATCTGACGGCAGTGGATTATAAAAAAATGGTCTGCATCGAAACTGCCAATGCGGAGGATGATACAATTACCTTGCTCTGTGGAGAGCGCCATATCCTTAAAGCTGTTTATTCTGTCAAATTTTAAAATTAATTTACTTATTTTTATTGATAATAAGGTATATTCTTCTAAACAATTCGATAAAAAGCTGAAGCAAAAAAATGACTGATTTATATGAAGAGCATGTCGCCATCACTGCAGAAATAAAAAAAGAGGTAGAACCGCTTAAAATCCTTTTTCCTGCCCAATACGGTCATCTATATACATTATTAGCCCAAAAACATGATCTTGATCTCAAACCCGAGCAGCTTCTCAACCCCGAAATGCTCGATGAACAAATGATACGTCATATAATCACCCTCACCGCTTGTACGGACACCGCAATCGAAGCCATTGAAATGAAAGACACGGCTAAACTTCAAGCCATTCTTAACGAAACAAAGATACTTCGAGAAGAGATTCAAGAGCTACGTAAAGTTGTCTACGAAGACAATCTGACCCATACCTATAATCGAAAATGGTTTGATGACATACTGCTCGATGCGGATGGAATCACAATGCAAAAAGAGGGTGTTTTAGTCCTTATCGATCTCAATAAATTCAAACGCATTAACGATACCTATGGACATATCACGGGAGACAAAGTACTAATTCTCGTCGCTAAAAAGCTCAAAAGTACGGGTGGAAATGTAGTCCGATACGGAGGAGATGAATTTGTTCTGCTCTTTCCCCATGATGAAAAAAATGTTCTCGAAAAAATAGAAGAAGTACTCAACTACTTTCAACACACCCATTTTAGCGTTGAAACGGAGACCTTTAAGATCGATTTTGCTTACGGAATCTCTCCGTTTCTAAAAGGTGCCAACCGGAATCGTGTTATTGAAAAAGCAGATGAAGCAATGTACCGTAATAAAAATTCTATTTAAAAGCATTCCCCTTTGGAAATCTTAAACGAAAACATGTACCTTCTTCGCCAGGAATCAGCTCAATAAAACCACCAAATTTTTCAGTAATAATTTTGCGGGCAAAATATAGCCCATAGCCATGGGCATTATCTTCTTTGCTACTTATCCCCGCTTCAAAAATTTGACATGCTTTTTCAAACGTTACTCCTTCTCCATTGTCATATATATCGATAATAACGAATTCGTTATCTTTCCGTCCGCTCACTATGATTTTTTTTTCTTCCTGCTCTAATTTTTCGAGTGCTTCAATTGCATTCTCAATAAATACCAAAAAAAGGTTAAGTAGCTGGTAATTTGGAATAGTAGTTGAGATCATCATCTTATCAGGCATATCAATATCAAGAATAATCTGAGTTGCGTTCAGATGAGATTCTAAAAAACGCTCAACTTCTTCAAGAGAAGTTCTAATATTAACGGTACCATCCTGATCACTATGAAAATGATATAAACTTTCTAAATTTTGAGAGAGATGTTCCAATATCTCTTCACTACGCTCCACTATATCATCAAATTGCATTAATAAGGGCTGAGTGTTCATCTCATGGCGGATTCTTAGCAAATAGGTAGAAAGTGTGTGTAACGGACGACGCCACTGATGAGCCATAAAGGCAACCATCTCACCGAGATCTGCCATACGAGATTGCTCAATCAATAATTTGTCCTGAAACATCTTTTCTTCTTCAAGATATTTACGTTCAGTCATATCCGTCGCAGTCACAGCAACTCCAATAATGACATTATCCGACCTATGCATAGGTTTATAGCGAACGATTAAATATGCACGTTCGGCATCAGCAAAATCAAACCATGATTCATAATAAATCTCTTCACCGATGAAAGCTCTGTCTAAATAAGGCTTCACAATATTTTCAAAAACTTCCACTCCCATAATCTCTTTGACGTGATGACCGACAATTTGATCAACAGGTCTATTAAACCCTTTTACGTATGCCATATTAACAGCACGGTAAATATAATTCCGATCAACAAAGGAGAGCTTATCATCCGTTTGATCGATGAGATTAAACAAATGTGCTTTCGAGGTATATTCTGTAAATAGATTCATGAAAGCCGATATCCTAACTTTGGAATCGCTTGTATCGTAAGAGCAGGAACTTTTTTACGCAAATTACTGACAATAATTTTAAGTGCATTACGACTTACTTCTTTTGTATCATACAAACAACTTTCTATCTCTTCATATGAAATAACCATATTTCGGCGTTTTAATAAAAGTTCAATCAATAAAATTTCTAAATGAGATAATCGTAAAGTAATATTGTTTTGAATGATAGATTTTGTTTTAAAATCATATTGTGTCGTTTCATTAATATCAACAATATTTGCCTTCTTTTTTCCACTACGACTTTCTAAAGTTTGAAGCAGAGTATCCAATTTTTTCATGGTAATCGGTTTAATAAGATAATCTTCCAATTTTAATGGAATCGCCTCGAAAAGATAGTGCTGATGGGAATATGAGCTTAGAATAACAATCGGAACAGTGCTATTCTCGGCTCTAATACGACGAACTAATTCCAATCCATTCATTTTTGGCATTTCTATATCCGTTAAAATCACATCCGGTGAATAGTCACGATATTTTTTCCACCCTTCCAACCCGTCATACGCACTAACGACTTCGGCGAACTTTGACTCTAAAATATGAGCTATATTATCATTACTTTCACAATCATCCTCAACAATAAGGATTGTCTTCTTAGCATTAGGAATATACACACTTACCCTCGTTTGATGATAATTTTGTTTATTTTAACCCAAACTAAGTTTAACGAAACCTTTTTCATACCTGTATTCATTATAATCAATGCCCATTCTGTAGTTTAATAACAATACAGAGGGTAAGTGCAACATTTCATTCAGGAGCATGCATAAGATGTTTTTTAGAAATCATAATTGTGAAGACCAACTTGTACCGTTGAAAGAACGGTTAACAAAAGTAGAAGAAGAAAACACTTCTCTAAAAGAAGAAATTGAACGCTTAACACACCAAAATGAGAAACTGGTAGCTCAAGCCAAAATGTCAGATTTAATCCATCAATTAACGGATAGCTTAACCAATGCATGTCAAAATGACCTTTCTAAATTACAAAATGATCTTGCCGAAAACGTTACCCATTTAGAAGAGATAGAAGATTTAAGCAAAAACAACCGTGCAAATACCACCGAGATTAATCAAGAGATAAGTGGACTTTTACAAACCCAACAAGAACTTGTCGTCAATATTACCCAAAACTATGATTCTGTATCTTCCCTGAATGAAAGTGTCGGTTCAATTAGTTCCGTCATTAATCTTATTAAAGATATATCCGATCAAACCAACCTTTTAGCTTTAAATGCCGCGATTGAAGCTGCCCGTGCAGGCGATCATGGGCGTGGATTCGCAGTAGTTGCGGATGAAGTACGCAAACTTGCAGAGAGGACGCAAAAAGCAACTGCGGAAGTGGCCATGAGCGTCCAAAGCCTCAAACAAAATGCCGTAGAAATCTACGAACGTTCAAGTGCTATGGAGGAAATTTCATCCATTTCAAGTAAAAAATTAGAATCTTTTCACACAACTTTAGCCGATCTCGGATTACGAACCGAAGCCATTGATCACGACTCAACTAATGTTCTTTATTCCGTCTTTATGATTCTAGTAAAACTGGACCACTTACTTTTCAAAGCCAAGGGGTACAAAAGTGTCTTTAGTCTCAAAGTAGAAGATGAATTTGTGGATCATCATCATTGCCGTTTAGGAAAATGGGCAGAGGGAGGAAAAGGGGCAGAAATTTTTGGAATGACCCCAAGTTTTAGAAAACTTGCATTACCGCATAAAGCAGTACACGAAAATATCCTAGCCGCAGTTCAATGCGTTAAAACCAATACATGTTCTCAAGAGTCAGCCAATATGATAACCTATTTCAAGCAAGCAGAAAGTGCGAGTAAAGAAGTTGTTGAAGTATTAAGCACGATGCTTAATGAAGAGCGACTCACAAGAAAACATAATTAAAGAGTAAAAATGGACACGATTTTAAAGGAACATCAAAAAATTACGCAAGAGACAAAAAAAGAAATCGGGTCTATGTCTATTGTTTTTCCTGCAACCTATGGAAAAATTTACTCGAATATTGCACGTACCCAAAATATTGAATTAAGTGCCGAAGAACTTTTTACCTCTGAAATGATGGATGAAAAAATTGTTCGTCACATCATAACGCTAAATACCTGCGCCGATCAAGCCGTCGAAGCCATCGAAAATGAGGATAAAATAGCTTTACAAACCATTTTAGTGGAGACAAAAATTTTGCGCGACGAAATTCAAGAACTTCGCAAATTAGTCTATGAAGATTGTCTTACAAAAAGCTACAATCGCAAATGGTTTGATGATACATTTATGGAAGCGAACAAATTATCCTTGCGTGATTCCGGAACAATTGTTATTATCGATCTTAACCACTTTAAAACTATCAATGATACCTATGGACATATTATAGGGGATAAAGTATTGGTTCATGTTACTCTGAAGCTCAAAGAAAGCGGTGGACGAGTTGTCCGTTATGGCGGGGATGAATTCTTGGTTATCTTTGATATTAGTATTACCGAAGAACAAATTCGAGGAAAAATAGAAAATGTACTCAATTATTTTCAAAAAGTTCATTTTAAAGTTGAAACCAATAATTTTAAAATCAGCTTTGCCTATGGATTGGCTCAGTTTGACCAAGGGTCTATCTTAAACGATGTGCTCGATACTGCAGATAAAGCAATGTACCGTAACAAACATTCGATTTAGAGTTATTCCGCTTTGGCAGTAATCGTAAATTTGTCTTCCATAAATTTTTTAGCGGCATCTTCACTCATGGTTGAGGATTGAGATAAAGCATTTTGGACCTGTGCAACGCTCAAATTGTTCTTATTTTGACCTTCAAGAACCACTTCGTTTGCATCCCCTTTTAAAATTTTTATGATCGCGCGAATGAGCTCTTTTTCGACGACACCTCGGGTATTGGCAAGATCGCCTTCAAACCGTTTCGCCATCGCCGCATCGATTATGGCAGCCGCTTTTTTCTTATCCGACATCTCTTCAGGAGTAAGTCCAAACTCTTTTAAAAACAGGGTTTGTTCTGCGGGCGTTAGCGTATCGTGAAAACTCTTTACCGATCCATATGTCACATCGGAGAGTGCGCGATTTTCGGCACTTAAAGAAAAGTGATCCAATATCATCGAATCCGGGGCAACGGCAGAAACTTGGTGAGCCTCCATAGCAAAGCGTATCGGAAGGATAGCATTGTCAATGACAAATCGATCGATGACAATATGCTTCATCATCGTTCTGTCCCCTTCAAATTCCCCTTTAAATTCCAAATTTACACTATTGAGCTTTTCAATGGTATTTTGCTGAAACGCATTACTCACGTTTTGAGCTACCAGCTGAGCGATAAGTGTTTTCGGCAATGCCACCGCATCTGCTTCGATATCGATTGACGCATTGACCGCTTTCCCCTCGGCAAGCTCCCTCAGAGCGCCAAGTTCTTCAACATCTCCAAGACGAAGCGACTCTATCGAAAGTTGTTCTTGCCCCAACAAAGAGAGTTTGATCTTCTCTATTTCACAATCGGTCATAAGGATGCCGCTGCAATCAATCGAGTCGTATATCATCTCTCCGCCGACCAAAAGAAGGCTTTTTTGATACTCACTGATCGATGCAACCAATTCGCCTTTAATACGCTCATTTTTGTAGTGTGCAAAGGCACTTATCCCCACAATAATGATCGCTGCCGCAATTGAGAGATGGATTTTATATGTCTCATAAAAAGGGGCAGACTCACTCTCGAATGTCTCTTCAGCTGAATTAATATACACGATTACCCTTAACGAATGTAGTCAACGACTTTTGAGAGAACCGTCACCTCTTTAATGATATTCACAACCTCTTGATGTGCCGGATGAGGCACATAAACATCGAGTCCCGCTTGATCATCAAACACAGAAATAAGAGAGAGGTCAAATGAACGCTCGGAGTGGCTTATATCTATCCCGACTTCCATACTTTTAAGTGTATCGATCTGTGCCGGTAATGCTTCGAGCATTGCTTTGACACGAGATAGATTTTCACCTTTATTCTCTTCTTTAAATTGAAACATCACTATATGTACGAGCATGATTATCCTTTTATCGTTGTATTAAATCCTGCAAACTTTGCAATGGGGATTTCCCCTCTAAAATTGCGTACACTTCTGCCGCTATGGGAAGATATATCCCTCTTGCGGTGGCAATCTCATGCAGCGCATAGGCGGTTCCAATCCCCTCGCTCACTTCACCGATCTCGGTACAAACAATATCTTTATTTTTCCCCTGTGCAAGACCGAGACCGACACGATAATTGCGTGACATCGGTGAACTCGCCGTTAAAAATAGATCTCCTGCACCGCTGAGCCCAAGAAAACTATCTTCCTGCGCTCCGTATGCTCTACCGAAACGTTCCATTTCAACCAATCCTCGTGCAATGAGACTTGCCGCAGCATTGTGCCCCAGTTCTAACCCTTCACAAATGCCCGCAGCAATCGCGATAACGTTTTTATAGGCTCCTGCAATCTCGGCACCCATCACATCTTCACTCACGTAGGTGCGGATAAATGTTGGAAATAGAGCACAAAAGGCTTGTGCCGTCTCTTGTGAACTCGAATTCACCACCAATGCGGTGGGGAGAGAACGCATCACCTCACTGGCGAAAGATGGACCGGATAAAAATGCCAAATTAGCTTCGGGTACATACTGTGCATAAATTTCATTAAGAAATCGACCGCTTGACGCTTCGATCCCTTTGGCGGCAACCAGAATTTTTTGTCCGTTGTAGGTAAAATTTTCTTCAAGCCATACCGAAACCTGTTGTGCGGGAACGGTGATAATAAGATATTCACACGCCAAAACCTCTTCAAGCGATTTGAAAGAAGGCCAATCACGCGGCGTTCGGGAAGTGATGATCACCTCATTTTTTTCACTCATGGCAAAGCTGAGCGCTTCCCCCCATTTACCTGCTCCGATAACACCGATTTTATTCATTGATTAACCCCAAGTGCCTCAGATAATGCCGCAATATTATCCTCATATCCGATAACAACCAAAATATCTTCAGGATCGATATGGTGGTTGTGCCCTCGGGAGGTAAAACTGAACGTTGCTGCCATCTCATGATCGACTATCGCAAGAACCAATACATCAAATTCTTCCCCTAAGTCAATATCATGTAGATGCTTCCCGACCAAAAAGGATCCCTCCGGTACAACAATTTGGGCTATTTTTAAAAAGGATTGCTCATACAAAATATCGTGTAAAACTTCCGTAACTGTCGGTTTTTCGAGCATTTCGGTAATCACATTGGCCGTAATTTGCAAAATCGGCATCACCTTATTGGCTCCGGCACTTTTCATCTTTGCCGCACTCTCATGATCCCCCGCCAAAGCGATAATCGGAAGCTCTTCGAAAATAGATCGCAAAGAAATAGTTAAAAAAACATTCTCAGCATCATTATCCAAAGCACAAAAAACCATCAGATTGTCGGTATCAAACCGCTCTTCGATAATCTTCCAATCTTCACTTAAATCAAACAGTTCAGCATTAAATCCGGCTGCTCGTGCAGCCGTCTGTTCCGCTTCATTTCGGACAAAAACGGCAAAAAAATCATACTCGGAAGCAATTTGAAGCGCAATTTGTTTAGCATACTCGTTAAATCCGAATACTACGGCACTTTTCGAGCTCATCGTCTCCCCTTGGTTCGTATAAGTACTTTGAATTCATCAATCAATGAACGCGTCCCCACAACAATGGCAACATCCCCCGCTGCCACCATAAGAGAGCTGGAGGGGTTAAAGAAAAACGATTGTGATGTTTGTTTATAGACCCCTAATATAATGAGCCTTTTATGAAAAAGGGGAAGTTTTCCCATATCGAAAAAGCGCTCTGCCATCCCTTTGTCTAAAACAATCTCTTCGATAAACACACCGCTGTTCTCAGATCGCAGAGCATGTATTACTTCAAAGGCCACCGGTCTTCCGCTCACCTCTTTAGACATAAGCCCGATAAGCTCTTGGGTATAGACCACTTCATTAATCCCAGCGAGGGTAAGTTTACGACGGTTTTCATGATGCAGCAAAATCGAGAGAAGGGGTACTTTTTTGGTGATTTCACGAAGGGTGAGTGCCGTATAAACATTTAATATGTCACTCTCTTGCAATAAAATAGCAGCAATAACCTGATGCTCAAAATCAATTCTCAGCATATGATACGAATGAAGCGACGAGGGGTCATACGTCAGGGCTAAAAACCCCTCTTTTTGAGCTTCGGAGACTTTTTCATGATTGCTCTCTACGATTACAACCTGCTTGCCGTTTTTAATAAAACGGTGTGCAACTTGGTATGCCAAAGGGCCATAACCGCAAATAAGGTAAAATTGATCCATCTTTGAGACATCATCAATTAATTTATCCTCTTTAATCTCATCGAGTTTTTCGGTAAACGCCGATACAACAATCGATGTTGCGAATGAGATAACCGCGATACCCGCTACGATAATGACCATGGCGACCACGCGCCCCTCATCCGTGACCGGAACAAAATCACCGTATCCGACCGTAAAGATTGTCACTACCGACCAGTAAAAAGCATCAAAAAGGGTATTGATGCGTGACTCCGGATTATTGGCTTCCATGACATAAATAAGGACAGAAGAGACGGTAATAATCACACTCGCGAATACACCGAGGGTAAAAATTTCAAACTTTTTGGAAGCGAGGATCGAAACGAACTGCGTCAAACTTTTCGCATATCGAAATAGCTTGAATACCCGAAATAGGATGAAAACTCGCAGCAATCGCATTTCGTGAAAGAATGGCATAATAGCAAGTAAATCGATGATAGCCGCAGGAGAGAAAATAAATCCCATCTTGGTCGTGATAATTCGATGCATAGCACCCATCCAGCCAAACGGACGTTGCAAAAAGAGATCATGTTCGTACTGTTCGATAATGGCTTTCGAGTTATCGCTGTAAACCCAAAGACGCAAAATATATTCCGCCAAGAAAATCAATGAAATGACATAATTATTAAAAAAGAGCCAGTCCTGACTCACTTCATGCTTAACATGACGGACAAGAATATAGACGCTCATCACAATAAACGTCATCATCATATAATCAAAAAACTTCTTATACGGGTACGTAGGATTTTCGAGCAGATTGTGAAAAAATTTCTTTACATGACGATAACGCGCCGATCCCTGTAGATAAAAAGCGATCCCTACGATCAATCGGCCGATCATCGCCACCCTTATTGTGCCAGTTTGGCTTGAAGGATTTCGTTGAGCGTATTAGGGTTTGCCGAACCTTTTGACGCTTTCATCGCCTGACCGACAAAAAAGCCGAATAGTTTGTCTTTCCCCGATTTATATTCCGCTACTTTGTCAGCATTGGCATTTAAAATTTCATCGATTAGGGCTTCAAGAGCCCCCGTGTCACTCACTTGTTTTAGTCCGAGTTTTTCAATCGATTCATCAACATCACCGCCGTTTTGTTCGAGGAGATAATCAAGAACCTCTTTGGCCGCTTTACCGCTGATCACACTCTCTTCGATCCGCTTGACAAGGGTTCCGAGCATCTTAGCACTCACCGCTGATTCGTGTGCACCCATTCCCCCTTTGAGACGACCCTGCAACTCAACACTGAGCCATGAAACCGCATTTCTAGCCGTGATACCGCACTCCAACATCTCTTCAAAATAATGGGCGCTCTCCAGCTCTGCGGTAATAACTGCCGCATCGTATTCGCGGATACCGTGTTCACGTACCAACCGCTCTTTTTTCGCATCCGGGAGTTCAGGAATCGTGATAACCGCCGTATACATTGCATCATCTACCACAACTTTGAGCAAATCAGGCTCAGGGAAATAGCGATAATCGGCCGCTTCTTCTTTACCGCGCATAGAGCGTGTCTCTTGCTTGGCTTGGTCAAACAGTCGCGTCTCCTGAACAATCTCGCTCTCATAGGTACCATCTTCCCATGCCTCACGCTGGCGCGCTACTTCGAGTTCGATCGCACGCTGGATAAAGCGGAAACTGTTGATATTTTTGATCTCAACGCGGGTGTAGAGTTTCTCATCCCCTTTGGGGCGGATAGAGACGTTAACGTCAACACGGAACGACCCCTCTTGCATATTCGCATCCGAAATATCGATATAACGGACGATCGAATGAAGCTTTTTGAGGTACAAAATCGCATCTTCGGCAGAGCGCATATCGGGTTCGGATACGATCTCCAATAACGGTGTCCCCGCACGGTTCAAGTCCACTTTCGAGATTGCCCCCTCATGGATATTTTTCCCTGCATCCGCTTCGATATGGGCACGGTTGATACGAATAGTTTTATGACTTCCGTCTTCGAAATCAATCACAAGGTTTCCGTGTTCAACGATCGGAGTATAGAGCTGTGTGATTTGGTACGCGCTCGGGCTGTCCGGATAAAAATAACTTTTACGGTCAAAGAAACTGGTTCGATTGATCGTTGCACCCACGGCAGTTCCGAACATTCCCGCTTTACGTACGGCTTCTTTGTTCAATACGGGCAATGCTCCGGGCAATGCCAAACACGTCGGACAGGTATTGGTGTTTTGTTCGTGGTTAAAACTCGTAGGGCAAGAGCAAAAAAGTTTAGACTGGGTATTGAGCTGGACGTGAACTTCCAAACCGATAATGGTTTCAAACATACGAATAATTTCCTTGGTTTATATAAAATAGCGGATGGAGGCAAAGCCGTAAGCTCCGGCCTCTTTAACCGCATTTATCTGCTCCTCGGTCGTAATTCCGCCGAGCGCAAAAATAGGTATCTCTATTTTATCCACTATTTCTTTTAAATCCTCTAAACCCTTGGGCTCTCCCTTGTTCGGTGAGGTAAAAATCGGGCTGTAGCTGATCGCATCGGCACCGAGTTCTTGCGCTTCTAATGCTTCCTCATGAGTGTGGGTACTTATAATGACGTATAACCCCAGTTTTTTTGCCTCTGCTATCGCATCAAACTGCGTCGAGGTGAGATGTACTCCATCGGCGCATAAAGTAGATGCGAGGAGATAATCACCGTGCAATAAAACCTTGGGAATATTGTAGTGACGGCATACACTAATAAAAGTTTGCGCAAGGACCGGATAATCAGATGTTTGTTTATCTCTGAAAAGGGCAAAATCGGGAAGGTTTTGTGAGAATACGGCGTTTAATGATGATTTGAGCCTATCATGGTTAGCACCGTAAAATGAGGGGTCGGTAATTAAATAGGTTTTCACTCGTATACAGTGTGCGGAGCCAACGTTTTTAAACTCTTTTGTATCTCTTCAAGTAACTCGGTTTGTTTGATCTGTGACTCATGACGTTCGCGATAAATCGCCATCATTTCCAATACCAAAATCAAAAATAGCGCTAAAAAGATAAATAAAAAGGTAAACATCAATGCAGGGACGATACCGAGGAAAACGAAGGATTGAAAGGTGACCCAGGCTCCGACAATAACGAATGCCCAGGATACACCGCTAAGGAAGCTTAAAAGCGCGTCGAACGTACTTCGCTTCATTGATGCGTCTTAGTGTTCGTCGTGAAGAAGAACTGCACCGCCGAGATAAACGTAAGTGAGCATCATAAAAATGAACGCTTGCAAGAATGCCATAAACGTCAACAATGCGAACGGTACGATAGGGAGAATCCATGGAGCCAACATCAACAATACCATCAAGAACATATCGTCCCCTTTGACGTTACCGAACAATCGGAAGCTGAGTGAGATAATACGAGAAATATGTGAAACGATCTCGATCGGGAACATCAACCATGCCAACCACCATACAGGACCCATAAAGTGCTTGAAGTAACTGATGATACCGTTACGACGAATACCTTCGAAGTTGTAATACGTGAAAACAACCAATGCCAAAGCAAGGGTAAAATCCAAAAATGCACTCGGTGCTTCAAAACCGGGAAGAACCCCGATAACGTTTGCGATACCGACGAAAAGACCGATGGTCGCTACAAGAGGGAGATAGCGGCGTGCTTCCGCTCTGCCCATAACATCAGCACCCATTGCCAATACACCGCTCAAATACGCTTCCATTACGTTTTGAGTTCCGGTCGGAACCAAACGGAGATTAGAAGTCGCCATTTTTGCGATTACGAGGACGATTGCCGCCGTAAGTAGCATGTGTGTGAGGAAAATAAAAGAATGTTCTTGGCTAATAAGGCCAAAGAAGGTAAAGAGCTCACCCATAAGAAGCGTTCCTTTGCGTAAAATTGCCGCAATTATAATCGTTTTGAGATTAAATTCCTATAAACTGAGACGATGCACGTCTCGCTTTGCGCTCAATATATCATCACCCATCTATTTTTGAAGTCATCGAGGCGGTTTGAATGGAGGAAAAAAGAGGCATTTTATAAAATATCCCCAGATCAGCTGGGGAAAAGGGAAATTTATTTAGAACCAAACGTCGTAAAAATGTAATCTGCCATTTTTTCGTCGGAGAATTTTCCTTCACGTTCTTCGACTTTCTTTAAGTTCTTCTGCATTACAGAGTGAGCCGATTTACTGTCAAAATCTTTGTTTCTTAAATCTTTCAACTTAGCTACAAGTTCCTCTTTGCTCAATGCGGTTAGAGGCGGACCGTAGATATCCGCTTTTTCTTGTGATGCCATCCCCTGTGCAGCAGCTTCTTCCACAGAGGTACCCGGCTGTTCCTTGAGCTTTGGAACTCCGTCAGCTTTTATACCATGACAGTTGGCACAGCGTTTTTTATAAATCATACTAGGGGTTTCTAACGTTTTTGCGCTGCATAAACTCGACATCAACAAAGATGCAAGGCCAATTACAAATAAACCACGTGTTTTCATCTACGGCTCCTTAAACGATTATATGTTTAATAATAGCACCTTAGATTTAAAAGATTTCTTATACTTTTACAAGCTCAGATGACGCAGTTCTCTCTTGGCAGATGCAATATCATTTTCAATTGCTTGTTTAAGCGAATCAAGCGAGTCAAACTTCATATTTTTTCGTAAAAATTTTACAAAACTGATCGACGCATTTTCGTACGAACCTATCGTCTCCCCTAAAATATGACTCTCTACCGCATAACTGCCATCCGTCGTTGCACGGTGTCCCAGAAATACCACAGAGGGATGATAGTGCTCTTCATTACCCAAGCGCGTCAATGCGGCATAAACCCCCTCGGCCGGCAGTAAATATCCCGGACACTCCAAATTGATCGTAGGAACCAGCTTTGTTTTACCGATCCCTTGCCCTTTAACAACCAATCCTTTTATAGAGTAGTTATGCCCTAAAAAACGGTTGGCTCCGCCGATATCCCCGATCTGAATTTTGGCTCGTATTTTATGCGAATGGATAGAGTCTCCATCCAAACACACCTCTTCGACCACTTTAACATCGCCTGAAAACAATTTGCCCAATTCGGCGTGCGAATAACGACGATTTTTACCGAAATGAAAATCATATCCGACCACTATGGTCCGCAAATGGGGAAATCGCTCACAAAGCAAAGCAATGAACTCTTCTCCCTCCAGATGACGAATATCTTCTAAAGAATAGTAGACTACCGGATAATGGGTGTAGTGTTCTCGCTCGTCTGCAGGGGTAAGATTGGCATATCCCGTCTCGATGACAACAATAGCACCATTCTCTCCTAATAGATCAAAAAGATGCTGATGCCCGACATGCATCCCGTCAAATCCCCCAAGAGCAATCACTTCAACCTTTGATAAAGGCATAACACGTCTCCTGATTTCCCTCTTTTCCTGCTATATGGGCTACCTCTTTGGCTACCATTTTCCACCCCATCAATGCGCACGCATCTTCAAGGCGGATCATCGCTTTACCGATGGCCTTATCGTCTTTCACCACACCGTTTTTATCCCGTTTCACTTCACGCCCGACTTGAAATTGCGGTTTAAAAAGTAAGATTATGTATTTAGATGCTAATTGGTCAATCGATTCGAGAATCAGTTCAAGGGGGATAAATGCAACATCACACGTTACAATCTCAAAAGGGACTTCAGAACCAAACGTTCTAATATCAGTGCTTTCGTGGACACTAACGCGTGAATCGCCTCGCAACGAAGGATGAAGCTGATCGCTTCCCACATCAACACAGGTTACACTCGAAACCCCCTCTTCCAAAAGGATTTGGGTAAATCCTCCGGTGGATGAGCCGATATCGAGTGCTCGAAGCCCTTGTAATTCCCATTCGGTATAAGGGAGGAAACCTTTGAGTTTGATAGCCGCGCGACTGACATAAAGTTCCGTATCGGCAACTTCGACACGCATTCCCTCGGCAATATCAAACGAAACTTTATCGACAATCTTGCCATCAACGCTTACGGCATGTTCTTTAATCAGCTGTTGCGCTTTATTTCGGCTCTCAACATGTCCGTTTTCTACCAAATAACTATCAAGTCTCATTTATTTCCTATCACTATTAATAAGCAAATTATAGCGAAACCGTTGAGAATGAGCCCAAAATCCGCTACCATTGCAAAAAAAATTAGGGATAACGTGTGAAATCAGTTCATGTAGTGATCATCGGCGGCGGATACGGCGGTATACGGGCGATTGAGCAATTAGCCAAAAATAGCCATATCACTATTACCCTGATCGATAAAAATCCTTATCACTATATGCAAGCGGAAGTGTACGATTTTATTGCGAATAAAGTCGATATGTCCCATATTATGATCGATCTCCCCTCTCTGTGTAAAAGTTTCGGATTGGTGAATTTTGTTTGCGACGAAGTGAGTGCCATCGATACCGAAAGCTCCCTCGTACAAACCCAAAGTCAAAGCATCCATTACGATCATCTCATTATCGGAACCGGAAGCCGAACCTATTTTCCCGATTTCATCAAAGGGCTTCGGGAGCATACCCACGGAGTAAAAAGTATCCCTGCCGCACTCGATTTCAAACAGCAGTTTGAACGCTCCCTCTTAAACCGTATCGAAGCCCAATCTCACGGATGTGAAGTAGACCCGTTTAACATCGTCATCGGCGGCGCGGGACTCTCCGGAGTGGAAATTGCCGCAGAGATGGCAGCATATGCCAATAGCTTTTATCAAAACGGTAATTTCGGATGTCGCGGAATCGACGTATACCTCATCGATGCGTATGAGTCTATCCTCTTTGGGATGGATCCGTTTTTGATCGAAAGCGCTTATGAACGACTGATAAAACTCGGTGTACATGTTTGGCATAATAACCGTATCAGTGAAGTACGAGAGAGAGAAATTATACTCGACAACGGGACAACACTCAACTTTGAATTTATGATTTTTACGGGGGGAATTGCCGCATCGACACTCACCCAATATCTCGGATTTGAGACAAATAATAAAGGGCATTTGATTGTCGATGAGAATCTGAATATCCCTTCTCACGAGAACATCTATGCCATCGGTGACATCACCCAAGCATTGGATGAAAACGGCAAATTCATCCCCCCTACTGCACAACTCGCGGAACGGGGTGCTGAACATGTAGCGACAAATATTTTACGTTCTCTCCATGGAAAACAAAAACGCTCGTTTAGATTTAAAAATCAAGGAGTGATGATCGCGCTCGGCGGGGAATACGGTGCGGGGCTTCTCCCCGGAGGGATCAAAGTGAAAGGGTATCTCGCCTATTTAATCAAAAAGGCTATTTTTTGGATGTACACTGGCCCCCTGCGCCGTCGCAGCACTATCGGGAAGCGACGTTAGGGCACGGAATTCTGACTCTGTTAATAGAGTTATACCCAGTTCGACCGCTTTATCGTACTTACTCCCCGCATCTTCACCATACACGACATAATCGGTCTTTTTCGAAACCGAGGAGGCAACTTTTGCCCCCAGTTCTTCAAGCATTGCTTTGATACTATCGCGTGGAACACTCATAGAACCGGTAATCACAACGCTTTTGCCTTTAAAGGGGTTCTCGTGAGCTTCAATTTTTATCGGAGCAATCGGATTTAAAATCGATCTAAGTCTTTCCATCTTTTCCTGATTCACACGGACAAACTCAAGAACCGATTCGACCATCTCTCCCCCGAACCCTTCCAGTGCCAAAATCTCTTCACGTGTAGCCTGATCAAACGTCGTTCCGAATGAGGCGCAAAGTGTTTTCGATGCCACTTCACCGATGTGCTCGATTCCCAACGCATTGATAAAACGCCAGCAATCGCACCCTTTAACCGCATTAATTGCATCAATGAGATTACGGCTCTTTTTCTCCTTGAACCCTTCCAAAGAAAGGAGCTGTTCCATCGTGAGGCTAAAAAGATCACTAACTTCTCTCACTAATCCTGATTGATGGAGCGCTTCGACGATTTTGTCCCCTAATCCGTCGATATTGAGACACTGTTTAGAAGCAAAATAGATGATCGAGTTAACCACCCGCGCTTCGCAGGAGAGATTTTGGCATTTAATCAATGCCCCCTCATCGAGGAGTTCACTTCCGCATACAGGACAATGGATGGGACGAGAAATGATCTGTTCACTTCCGTCACGTTCACTAGCAATGACTTTGACAATTTTAGGAATAACGTCACCGCTTCGCAGAATGATCACCTTATCCCCGAGACGGATATCTTTGCGTTCGATCTCATCGAAATTATGAAGCGTAGAGCGCTCTACCGTTACCCCCTCGATATCGACCGGCTCAACAATGGCAACCGGAGTAACCACACCGCTGCGACCCACCTGCATAATGACCTCTTTGAGCGTTGTGAGCTTCTCGATAGCGGGAAATTTATACGCCGCCGCCCAGCGAGGATTTTTTACCGTGTAGCCCAGTTCATCCTGTACCGCAATCGCATCAACCTTGATCACCATCCCGTCCAACAGCATCGCGAAGTTGTCCCGTTCAACTCGCATCTCATGATAAAAGGTCTCGATTTGATCCGCACTAACGCACAGGTGGGTCATGTGAGGATTACGAAATCCGAGACTATAGACCCACTCCATCCGCTCGGAGAGATTTTTAATCTCTAGCATATTGGATCCTATCCCATAAGGCATAAAGACCAAACGGCGCGATGCGGTGATACGGGTATCGAGCTGTCGCAGACTCCCCGCCGCTGCATTGCGCGGGTTGGCAAAAAGGGACTCGCCGTTGCGTAGCCGCTCTTCGTTGATCTTCTCAAAATCCTCTTTGAAGATCACGACCTCACCCCGTATCTCAATCCGCCCTTGATATTGAATAGTTAATGGAATACTCTGAATCGTTTTGGCGTTTTGGGTAACATCTTCCCCCTCCACACCGTCTCCGCGTGTAATCGCTTGTACCAATACACCGTTGTCATAGATCAGATTCAAACTCGCCCCGTCAAACTTCGGCTCGCAGTAAAAGCGGACATCACCGTATCCTTTCGTGATACGATTGACCCACGTTTCCAGCTCATCGCGGTCGAAAAGGTCTTCCAAACTCCACATACGGCTTAAATGCTGTGCCTTCTCAAACTTATCCTGAGGCACATCCCCTACCCGCTGTGTCGGAGAATCGATGATAATCTCATCGGGGTGTTCTGCCTCATACGCCACCACCTGATGATAGAGGATATCGTACTCCTCATCGGTCGTGATGGGATCGTCGAGGACGTAGTAGTGGTAGGAATATTTTTGGAGTTGTTTTACGGCGGTTTGGTATTCGGTGTGGATCATTGTTTCATCTTTTCATCTAAAGTACTATCGATTAATGCCCATAATTTATCAAGTTCGTTCACTAATATCTTTGCTTGCTCTATTTGTGCCGGTATGAGCCCTTTGGCTATGGCATCATAAATATCTTTTGCCGTTTCATTGCCGTTTGATACCGCCATTTCTAATAATGCATAGGCGATAATCGGATTTTTGGGGAGATTTTGCCCGAAACTGTACATTAACCCCAACTTGGTTTGTGCCGATGAATCTCCGATTTCTGCAGCCGAACGATACCAATAGATTGCTTTGGCGGTATCTTTTTTAGTTTCATATATATCACCTAAACGAGATTGTGCAACAGCGTATCCCTCCTCTGCCGCTTTTTGATACCAGCTCATTGCTTGACGTATATCTTGCAAAACGCCATATCCCTCCGCGAACATCCTACCAAGGCTTGTTTGAGCCGGTGCGTATCCTTGCTCGGCAGATTTTTTGTACCATTCAAATGCTTGGCGAGGGTCTTGGGCTACCCCTTTTCCGGCTTCATACATCGTACCGAGATTATACTGTGCATCCGCGGCTCCTTTGGCTGCAGCTTTATAATACCAATCAGCGGCCAGAGCGTAATCTTGCTCAACACCTTTGCCTGTTTCATACATCCATCCAAGGCTGTTTTGAGCCGTGTTTTCACCCCGTTTTGCAGCTTTTGTGTACCAATATGCAGCTTTAACATCATCGATCAAAGTGCCATAACCGTATTCGTACATTTCCCCTAAATGGGCCTGAGCGGGTAAATATCCCTGCTCAGCCGATTTAGTGTACCAATAGAGTGCTTTTTCGTAATCCTGGGATACATAAGAACCTAAATAATACATATCTCCCAATTTATTTTGCTCATTGAGGTCCCCTTGCTCCGCACGTTTTACCATTCTCTTAAAATTTATCGCATAAAGCAAAGGGCTGAACAGTTTTTTCAACACGTACGCATCCTCTTTTTAGTCAAATTACACTCTCTTATTTTCTAATTATACACCTATCTAAATCATCCTCTCCTTATTGACAAATGAATGAACATTCAGTAAAATTAGCACATATTTTTTTTCCTATTGAAGGCATGTAATTATGAATACATCAAGCACATTAAAAGTGCTCATTGTCGGGGAGGATGAAAGCAATTCGGCTAGCTTTAAATATTTACTTGATGCTTACGGATACGATCTGTTTTCAATCCAAAAGAGAGTGGTTGCATTAGAAAATGCACTTTCTCATTACGCACCGGATTTAGTAATAATCACACTTGATACAGAAACATCGGAAGATAGCTTTAGTATCGGAAATTTTTTACATAAATTTGGAGCACTCCCTTTTATCTACCTCAGTAATCAGGCTAATGACTCGCTACTTTTTAAAGCTCAAAAAACAAATCCGCACGGCTATCATGTACAACCCTTTGATCCCGTCAATCTACACACCTCTATAGAATGCGCGTTTCATTGTTTCAAAAAAACAGAAACCTATAACACTACGATGCAACAGCTTCGAAGTGAATATGAGCAATTAAGGAAAAAGGCATTTAATGTACAGGCCAATAGTTCCAAAATAAAGCTGTGCGATTGTTATCAGTTTAAACTGCAAAATTATTCCCTCTTTTATCAAAACGATGAGATCAAAATGACTAAAAAAGAGCGAGCCCTTATAACCTTACTCATTGCCCAACTCGGAACCATTGTCGATTTTGAGCAGATCATCCGGTTTGTATGGGGCAGTAACTATCAAACCCATAATGATGTACGGACACTCGTTTGGCGGCTGAACCAAAAAGTCCCAATCCCTCTTATTCAAAATGCTATGGGGATTGGGTATTACATCGAATAGCACAATAATTTAACCCTCTCCCCGATATAATATGTTCATATTATGAGGGAGAGGGAAAGTTTTGGCAGGAATAACTACGAAAGGTTCATATGGCCTTGCAGCAATGTATGAATTGGCATGTCACTATCAGCAGGGCCCTCTAAAAATTCATGAAATTGCCGATAAAGCATCAATCCCTCAAAACTATCTGGAACATATTCTCTCAAGTCTGCGCAAAGAGGGGCTGATACAGAGTATCTTAGGGGCACGCGGCGGTTATGTATTAGCTAAAGCACCCTCGGAAATTTCCGTTTATACCATTCTTGTGACCCTTGAGGGGGGATTATGTATGATGAATGCAGGTCCTAATGCCGTACTAAATAAGTTGTGGGAACGGGCAGCCAATGAGATGCAGGAGCTTTTTAAAGAGTCATTGCAAGAACTTGTAGATGAGGGAAAAAAACTAAATAATCAATCGATGTATTTTATCTAAACGATCCCATCGTCTTTAATACGACGGAAGTCGTCCGTGTAAATTAACAACATCTCCAAATACCAATACGGCAGGGCTTTTAGCGCCATAAGATGCTTCTTCAATATTATTAAGCGTTGTTATTATCGTTTTTTGGTCAGGACGCGATGCATTCGAAACAATCGCAGCAGGCATCCTGCCATCTACACCAATGGCAAGAGCCGCTTCTTTAATCCGTCCGACAAGAGTTAACCCCATTAAGACAACGGTTGTATGATTGGATAAAAGCAATAGTCCAAGCCAATCAGCATTAAATGCAGAATCTTTCAAATGTGCCGATACGACCGAAAAGCTTGCCGCATACCCTCGTGCGGTTGGTGGAATACCGGCACACGCAGGTCCGGCTACCGATGAAGAAATTCCCGCGATTACATCTACTTCATATCCTCTCTCAATCAGATAAAGAGCTTCTTCCGTTCCCCGTCCGAAGATATAGGGATCGCCGCTTTTGAGCCGAGCTACATCCAATCCTTGATCGGCATACTCAGCAATCAGTGCATTGATCTCTTCTTGAGAAACACTGTGACAGCTTTTTTGTTTCCCGACGTATATTTTTTTGCTTTGAGGCGGTATCAGTTCCAGTATTTCAGCACTGATCAGATGATCATATAATATCACCGGTGCCTCTGAAATAATCCGCGCAGCTTTTAATGTCAGTAATTCTACATCACCAAGTCCGCAACCGACAAGGTATACTTTACCTTTATCTAGCGATTTCATTCAAGTCTCCTTATCGATTTTTTGATCGCACCGATCAGAGCATCTATATCCTCAATCGTCTGCGAGTAATGGACAGTAATCCGAAGCCATCCCGGACGTATTTCCAATGGCTCATCATCGCTCAACCCTAACAGGTCATGTCCGTAAGGACCCGCACATGAACATCCGGCGCGCGTTTGGAATCCCTCTTCATCGGAGAGAAGCGCACACAAAGCATAGGGGTCAACATTATGAATATTAAACGATACAATACCGATATTTTCCGCACTCCGGCATCCGTAACACTCTGCACCCGGAATTTTCCGAAGCTCTTTGACAAGATGCGCATGCAACACTTTTTTAGACGATCCGATCCATTCGAATCCTAATTCGTTGCGAAGCTGATACGCCAGTGCAGCACGAATGAGCTGCAAAATTCCCGGGGTTCCGGCATCCTCTCGATCTTCAATTTCATCGATAAAGGTATGGCTTTTACGGCTCACATAACTTACTGTCCCGCCTCCTGCAAACGTCGGAGAACCCTCTGCATCAAACAGATTTTTCCGTATGGCAAGCAATCCGCACGATCCGGGACCGCCCAACAGTTTGTGCGGCGAAAAGACCATCGCATCATACAGTTTACAGGGAATATTCTGATATGCAGATGATGATGCTGCATCAAAACAAACGAGTGCCCCATAACGTCGCAGCAATGCTGAAATCTCGGCATAAGGGGTAATGGTTCCCGTCACATTCGAAGCAATACAAAAGGTGCCGATAATCTCTCGATCTTTGGCAGCTCGTAATATCCACTCCAACTCTTCTAAATCTACCAGCCCTTTAGAGTTCAAACCGATGCGTACCGTTTCACATAATGCTTCACGGTAGCTGATCTCATTAGAGTGGTGTTCATACGGCCCTACGATCACTAGCGGCAATTTTGCGATATCTAAACCAATGTACCGCGCTCGCGTCGCAGGAGGAATATAAAGCCCAAGAATCTCCTGTAGCCGCTTAACCGCGGCTGTCGCACCGCATCCGGTGGGGAGGATGGCAAATCCATCATCCAACGCTAAGAGCGTTTTCAAATGCTCTCGTGCCTGACGGTAATAACTGTCCGTCTTGGCCGCCATCGACGCCTCTTTGGAATGGGTATTTGCATACGTCTCAAGAACTTCTCGGATACGCTCCTCTATCGGCTCATAAGCCAAACCTGACGCGGTATAGTCAAAGTAGTGTTTTTTATGTTTCCCAATCGTCTTGCCGATTATCTGGGAGTATTTGTCGCCGGCCTCAAGAAGCGGTCGGAATAGCTGACTCATGAGTATATTTCTCCAATAAAAAATTTCCAAAATTACTACTACTGCTTGGTTCATATTCTCTGATCAGTGATTCAATCAGAGGCGCAACTTCATCTGAAGTGACCTTTACACCGGTTTTCACCGCAAAACAGCTTTGTTCCCCTTCGAGATGGCCGCCTACGATCAAATCAAACCCTTTAAACTTCTCTTCGTCCCGTTTAACAATCGCACCGACAAACCCAAGATCAACGATATGAGGATGGGCACATGCGTTAGGACATCCGTTGATACTGATACTGATCGGCTCGCTAAAATTGCTAAATCGATCTTTCAGATACGCTACAACCTCAATCGCAAGATTTTTGGTTTCACTCACTGCAAATTTACAAAAATTCAATCCCGTACAAGCCAATGTCCGCGCTTCAAAAACAGATGGATTGGCATCCAATCCTAATGCCGCTTCCAAGGTCTCAGTAAATGCTTTGGTCACTGCTGAGCGAACCCCTTGGACAACAATATTTTGCGTGGTTGTGAGAGTGATCCCCTCAACCCCGTAAAATTCAAGAATATTTCCAAGAGAGTGCAATCGTTCACCGCCGATACGTCCGCTGGTAATGGCGTAACCGATTGTGTTGTATCCTTCTTTTGTACTCTCCGATACTCCGAAATGGCTCCGTCGCGGATACGGGGTAAAAGGTGCTCCATCATACGGATCAAAGGTTACTCCCGAATCTTTTTCCAGTTCGTTCACAAAACGCTCAACACCCCAATCATCTATCAAGTGACCCAAACGGGCTTTTGAACGGTTATCACGCCGACCGTAGTCGCGGTAAATCCCTGCAACCGATTCAGCGATTGCCACCACATCCGTCCGTTGCACATATCCGATATGCTCGGAGATTCGGCGATTACTCGCCTGTCCACCTCCGACACTAACACTGAATACGATCTTATTATCCGAACGTTTAACCGCCGTAAAGGCTAAATCTTGAACTTCGTGCGAAATACAGTGTTTACTGCATCCGCTCACCCCAACTTTGAACTTTCGGGGAAGATTGGAAAAAGCGCGATTTTCACGGTACAAATCATTCAGATCATCGACCAGATCACGGACATCGTCAACCTGCTCCTTATCGATGCCGTTTACAGGACAGCAGACGATATTACGCGGACAGTCTCCGGCGGCTTCAATCGTACTGAGTCCGACGGAAGCCAATCGGGTAAATATCTGCGGAAGATCACTCACCTTTATCCAGTGAAATTGTATGTCCTGACGTGTTGTCAAATCGGCTGTATCGCGTGCCAACTCTTTGGATATCTTTCCGATTTCACTCAACTGTTTACGGTTAAGATATCCCCCTTCGAGTTTGACTCGAAGCATAAAATATAGGGTTTCGTCTTCTGGCCCTTGCAGATTTTTGTTCTGTGTGTAAAGGCCATACCATTTAAAGCGATCGATATCTTCAGGATCTATTGCCTCACCGCTTTGGGCGTAACGGGCAATATCTTCTAAAACATCCAATCCGTCTTTTTCGCTTTTTATCCGCTCTACGCGCTGGGCTTTTGATTCTGAAGCCATCGGTTACTCCTTACGTAACAATTTGGGCATTCCAATGAGGGAAATGTCGTCGAACAAGCGCGTTGAATTCTATTTCGAATTCAGTCGCTCCACCTGCTTTTTTAATCTCTTTCTCGGTAGTGCCAGTAATCATCCCCGCAGCAACCGTATTGTTCGTTATTTTGTCAATCAGAATAAATCCTCCTGTTTGACGGTTCTCTTCATATATATCAAATGCCAAAGATTCTCCCAAACCAAAGCGAACGGAACCGATATCATTCAATCCCAATTGATTGGCTTCGTGACGCACTTGCATATTGACATCGACGCGATAATCGATCCCCTCTGCCACAGCCGATGTTACGGTTGAACCTCTTTTGAACAAATAGCTTTTTCCTGGAAGAAATACTTCTTCATCCATCCAGACAAGATTTGCACTAATGGCATCCGATACTAAAATAGGTTCCCCTGTTTTAATAATGATATTGCCGCGACTAATATCAATCTCTTCATTCAATGTCAACGTTACCGCCTGTGCAGTCGAAGCCAATGACAAGTTTCCGTCGTACGTTACAATTTCTTTAACCGTTGCATGTTTGCCTGATGGCAATGCGGTTATCTTATCCCCGACACGAATAGTTCCCGATGCAATTGTTCCGGCAAACCCTCTAAAATCGAGATTGGGACGATTGACATACTGTATGGCCATTCGAAATGGTGCTTCCGCTGATGGTGTACAAAGAGGCACCTCTTCAAGTAGCTGTATCAATGTCTTCCCTTCATACCATGGGGTATGAATGCTGCGTGTCACAACGTTATCTCCATCGAGCGCTGAAAGGGGAACTGAAAAAATGGTCTCGATTCCCAACTCTTTCGCAAATGCACGGTATTCGGCATCAATGCTCTCAAATACATCCCGATCAAAGTGTAATAGATCCATTTTATTGATCGCGACGATAACATTTCGAATCCCCAAAAGACGGACGATAAAGGAATGGCGACGCGTCTGCGTCACAATCCCGTATCGTGCATCGATAAGGATAATCGCTAAATCCGCAGTCGATGCACCCGTAGCCATGTTACGGGTATACTGTTCATGTCCCGGGGTATCCGCGATAATGAATTTACGTTTATCGGTCGAAAAATAGCGGTACGCTACATCGATCGTAATACCCTGTTCCCGTTCGCTTTGAAGGCCGTCCACCAAAAGTGCCAGATCAATCTTATCTCCGGTTGTACCGAGCCGTTTACTGTCCCTTTTGAGGCTTTCCAGATGGTCTTCAAAAATCATTTTTGAATCGTGTAAAAGTCTTCCGATCAAAGTGCTTTTACCATCATCAACACTGCCGCAGGTTATAAAACGGAGCAGCTCTTTGTGTTCTTGTTCTTTAAGATAGCCCTCGATATCGGTGGCTATCAAATCGCCTTGATGTGCCATTAAAAATATCCTTCAATTTTTTTCTTCTCCATAGAGCCTGCTTGATCGGCATCGATCAGGCGGCCTTGCCGCTCAGACGTTTTGGTCAGCAGCATCTCCTGAATAATGTCAGGAAGCGTCACCGCATCGCTCTGGACCGCACCCGTCAACGGATAACATCCTAGTGTGCGAAAACGGACATTCTCTATAACCGGTATCTCCCCCTCTTCAAGAGGAAACCGCTCATCATCCACCATGATTTTGACCCCGTCACGTTCGACCACAGGTCTCGGTGCCGCATAATAAAGAGGAACAATAGGAATCCCTTCAAGATATATGTATTGCCAAATATCCAGTTCTGTCCAGTTGGACAGCGGAAATACCCGTATGCTCTCCCCTTTATGAATTCGCCCGTTGTAAATATTCCACAGTTCAGGACGCTGTTTTTTAGGATCCCATCGATGGTTTTTATCACGAAATGAGTAGATCCGCTCTTTAGCCCGGCTCTTCTCTTCATCCCGTCGCGCTCCACCGAAAACGGCATCAAACTTGTGCTCATTCAATGCTTGCTTGAGCCCTTGGGTTTTCATAATATCCGTATAGACGGAGCTGCCATGGGTGAATGGGCTAACTCCTTTCGCCTGTCCTTCAGGATTAACGTGAGTCAATAGTGTCAACCCAAGCTCTTCCATACGACGGTCCCGAAATTCAATCATCTCTTTAAATTTCCATGTCGTGTCGACATGCAAAAGGGGAAACGGCAGCTTTGCGGGATAAAATGCTTTCAAGGCCAAATGAAGCATCACCGAAGAATCTTTTCCGATCGAATAGAGCATCGCCGGATTTTCAAATTCGGCGACTACTTCACGAATGATGTGAATCGATTCTGCTTCCAGTGCTCTAAGATGTGTTAATTGTTTTTGAGTCATTCCAACTCCTTTATCCGTTCATTTAAATTCATACAAATAAGGCCCAATCGGCCAAGTCCTCGCGAAGCGACGCACAATCGTCTCCGCATATTTGACGTATAATTGCAAGTAAAATATTCATTTTTGCGTTCCTTTCAGGTGCAATCCGCACTCTTTATGTTCAGGGTTTTCCCACCACCATCGCCCGGCGCGTATATCTTCTCCCTCGCGAATAGCGCGTGTACACGGGGCACATCCGATACTCGGATACCCTTGGTCATGCAACGCGTTATACGGAAGATTATGCTCCTTGATATAGCTCCAAACTTCTTCTTCACTCCACTCGATCAATGGATTAAGTTTAATTAATCCGTTGCCTTGATCCCACTCGACCAGCCTCATCGTTTCACGCGTTGGGGATTGAGAACGTCGAAGTCCGGTAATCCATACTTCAACCCCTTTTAATGCCCTTTGCAACGGTGCGATTTTACGAACATGGCAACACATTTTTCGATTTTCAATGCTTTCGCGAAATCCATTAATCCCTTGACGCTGATAAAGAACCTCAATGTCCGAAGTATTCGGAAAATAGACATCAATTTTGATATCGTATTTTTTATTGGTTTGATCCATCAGGGCATACGTCTCATCAGGTAATCTTCCCGTATCGAGGGTAAAAATTTTTGCTTTCGGATCTGCGCTTAACAGTAAATTTGTCAAAACTTGATCTTCTGCACCAAAGCTAGTAGCCAAGGCAATCTTTCCGCTGAATGCTTTCAAAAAATCAGCCAATACCACATCAACCGGTTCATTTTCGAACCGTGTATTTAAAGTTTCTAAATTAATATTCATACTCTTATCCTAAATTTGATAGTCATTATGGGCTATCTTCTCTCGCCCGAAATTTGTTTTATCCCAAGCCCGTTCATGAAGATAATACAAGAGCATTTTGGTAAAAACTTCGAGTGATCCGATTGATATTGCCCAAATTAAATTCCCGGTAATGAAAAATGAAATGATCATCGTATCGATCGTTCCTACCGTTCGCCATGATATTGCTTTGATAATGCTACGGTAATGTTTGTCACGCATGATCATCCCCTTGTTAATTAATGAATATCGGAAGGAAATTCATAAAGCTCCGTACTTAAATACCGTTCCCCGGTATCGCACAAAATCGTTACGATTGTTTTCCCTTTATTCTCAGCTCTTGCTGCAATTTTACGTGCTGCAGCAACATTGGCTCCTGCGGAAATTCCGACTAAAAGCCCCTCTTTTTTTGCAATTTCTCTGGAGGTCTCAAACGCTTCAGCATTGGTAATCCGAAGAATCTCGTTATAGACTTCTGTATTGAGCACTTGCGGGATAAATCCGGCACCGATACCCTGAATCTTGTGTGCCCCTGCCGGTTCTCCGGATAAAACGGGAGAGGTATCCGGTTCTACCGCTATCACTTGAATATTTGGGTTATAGCGTTTAAGCACTTCCCCTACTCCGGTAATGGTCCCCCCTGTACCGACAGCAGCGACAAATATATCAACCTTACCATCCGTATCTCTCCATATCTCCTCTGCTGTCGTTGTTCGATGAATCTCGGAATTATCCGGATTGTTGAACTGCTGTAGCAAAACAGCACCAGGAAGTGTTTGAGCAAGTTCAGCCGCTCTTGTCACCGCCCCGCCCATCCCTTTTTCAGGTTCGGTGAGGACGATTTGAGCACCTAATGCCACCAATAGACGTCTACGTTCCAGACTCATTGAACTGGGCATAGTGAGAATCAATTTTAATCCAAGGTTTGCCGCCACAGAGGCAAGAGCAATTCCTGTATTTCCACTGGTAGGCTCTACGATGATACTCTCATGTGTAATCTCGCCTCGCTCTATTGCTCTGAGAATCATGTTGCTTCCGATACGATCTTTGACCGATCCGGACGGATTCATAAATTCGCATTTACCTAACAGTGTCGTTTCATTTTCTGCATATTTGAGTTTAACCAGTGGTGTATTACCGATCAACTCTGTAATGTTGGCCGCTATTTTCATTGTTCCCTCCTTCTCGGGGCGTAGTAAAGCATCTTTGTGATTTCACTCACACCTAATCAAAACAACATAACTGAACAATCATTCAGTAATATTTGACGGCAGTTTAACAAAAGTATTTCATAATGTCTAGTTAACATAGTGTTTTACTAAGGATTAAGTTGCTTTATTAGCATCAATGATCACTTTTTAATCACATTCGTAGTAAAACGGTAATATACTCTGTTTACAATGGTGTTATGAAATGTATACCAAAAATTTTATCTATTTTGCTTCCACTCGTTGTAGCATTATTCTGCATGAGTGGAACTCAAACGGATGCTGCAGAGCTTTCAAGTAAAAATACGATGCTACTTCTTGAAGGGATCGAACAGCATGCGATGATTTATGGAGAGGGGGAGAGAAAGGTCTATGTATTCGTGGATCCGAAATGTCCTCATTCTCAAGATTTTATATCCATGATAAATGAAAATTCGAAAATGCGGACTATGTACCGATATTATATTTTTTTCTATGAACTAAAACGATTCAATTCGCACGATCTGATTGCCGCCATTTACGAATCAGCTGCGCCGTTACAACGGACATTGGAAGTGATGGTCGGAGGAAAAGAGATGCGAACCAGCAATCAAATCGAGCCTAAAATAGAGACAAAAATTGGTGATATAGCCCGCGTAGCCGATGAGATCGGCGTATCGAAGCGTCCTTACCTGATAATTGCAAAGAAGTGGGATTAACCATGTATTACCATACCCCGAACACATCACGATTTATTACTATAATTCGACGCTTTCGAATTGTCATCATTACCCTATTTCTTCTCATTTCAGCCGTAGCGCTGTGTGTTCTTAGACCAGAGCTGATTTCATCGGATACAATGTTTTGGCTCAGTGAATCCAAACAACTCCAAAAAACACAGCAACAAGCCTATTCAAAAATCTATGTAGGGCGCTTAAGTGTGAAAGTACCGTCATTTGACGAGGCAACAAAAAACACCTTGCAATCCCTACAAACCGAACTTGAACATAGCGATGGAGTTGAACAGGTCGAATCACTTTTTTCAGCATACATGATTTTTAACGATCAAAGTTCTGAGGAATCGGCATTGGTAAAAGCATTGCCGATAGCGCAAATGACCACACCGAAAATGATTACTTTTATACATACATTCCCTGAACCGTATCGACGTTTTGTTCGTGACGACTTTCGCCAATTTCATTTTATAATCCACTCCAAAAAGCCGATACAGATTGACCGTATGAATATTTCGTATCCATATGAATATTCTGAGCCGATGGTAAAAGCAGAGCTGTCCCATTATTTGTGGTATGTGGGGATCATCCTATTGGTTATCATAGCGATGTCTCAAATCATATTTAAAAACTTCATTGCAGCATTAGGGGCCATCAGCGTTACTGTTATCACCTTGATTTGGACTTTTTCACTGATTTATCTTCTGACCGGCAACAAACAGATTCATATTGCGATGAGTTTGATGGTCGTGAGCATTGCGATCGGACACTATCTCTATTTTTATTACCGCTGGCATGTCTCTCAATTTAAAAGTGATCCTAACGTGGCACTCGAAAAAAGTATTAATCGTAATCTTCTCCCCGCGCTTTGGACATTGCCGGTACTTATCATCAGTTTAGGATCGTTACTTTTTGCCGATTCGCTAATCGTGAGTATGATGAGCCTGAGTTTGATGGTCTCCTCAGCCGTCGCTTATATTGTGAGTATCCTATTTTTACCGGCATTATTGAGCTATTTTACGGTCACTCATCCAAAAATAGGGTTGGCACGAGTATGTTATTGGTTTGCAAATCAAGAGGTCCATTACAACCCAAAACTGCTTCAAAGGTTTATAATTGTCTCGTTGATAATCCTTGTATTTGTCGGAATTCGTCTCTATACTGCCCCAACTCTTTTCGAGCGAAGTGTCGACAATGAGACGATGACACTTAAAGTGCCGTTTAAAGAGATCGATCTAAGTACGCTCCACAAAATCGATGCTTTTGAACATGAGTTCCGCGCTCAAAACCCGGGAGTGGTCAAAGTAGATTCGGTGGTCACCCTCCTAAAAAGAGTTGATTTGGCTTATAATCCGAAAAATTCTTTGGATGAACAGCGCCTTTTGCAAGCCCTGTTTTTTCTTGACCTGTATGATCTGAAACAATCCTATATGGACAAAGACTCTCTCAACATTACCATTACATTAAATAATGCAGATCATTCGGGGATCATTCGGTTTTTAGAGTCGTATAAAGCCTTACCGATCTATATAACCGATGTGGATAGTTTATCTCAGAGTTCAAAGATGGATAAAACACTCCTTCTTGTTTCATCACTGTTCTCGGCCCTTTTCATCATTGCTCTTGTCATGGGGATTATTTTTCGCTCATCCGCCATTGGATTGGTCGGTTTTGCTTCAAATGCCATCCCTATTATTTGGTTCGTACTTTTTATGATACTGTTTAAATTTGAGCTGAGTATCGAAGCATTGATTGCGATGACTATATCAGTGGGATTAACGTCCGATACGATCATCCATTTTGGATACAAATATTTCAGAAGCCGGTACTTCGGCCGTTCTCGAAAACATGCCCTTGAGATTATGTTCTTTTATGCCGGTGTTCCTGCTATTATCAGCGCATCGGTATTAATGATCGTTTTTGCATTATTAACACTGACCCATTTGCAGTCCCTGCAACTCATCGGTGCATACGGAGCGGTATTAATGCTGATCTCGTTATTGAGCGATCTGTTTATCCTGCCAGTTTTATTACTGGCAGTGGATCGCCACGATACCAACAAAACAATGCCTCAATAGTTCCCCGTTAAATTTTCACAACACTGGTTTCCCAACCATCATATTGCCCTTTGGATTGATATGCAAGATCGATAAGGTGCAGTGTCAAAGTGTCAATATCGTAATAAAAAGGTTTGTCTTGACGATAAAAACTGATCCCTAGCATCGGAGTATGTTCACTTGGTTCCATCAACTCTTTAACTTTAAACGCTTCAGATTCGATACGATCAACAAAAGTATTGCGCTGTTCTGCGGTTTCAAAATACGCTTTATGTTCAATTGCACGCGGCAAATGGAGCGAATCTCCGGAAGCTTTTAAATTGTCACACACTTTATGATTTTGGATAATTTGCCACTCGATAGGGGTCGGGAAAAGAAGTTTATTATAAATTTCCCAATCTGTATCCATTTTTGATCCAAATTCATACTCGTAATCCGGAAATTCATTCATCGCAGCTTTGAGCGCATCTGGCCAATCAAAGGTATGTTTTAGGTAATAAATAAAGGTCATTTCCCCGTTCGATACGATCTTCCCTACATAGCTTCCAACACGATAACGCAACGATTCCATCTCGATCCGGTCTTCGATAAAACTGAGCTGTGCCTCTTCATCTTCCGAGATCAGCCCTTTATCATTAGGAGCTTTCATGGTGACTTTGATAAATCCCATGTAAAACTTATCTTCACTCGGCAACTCGACAGAAATACCCGCATTAACTAAAACCGAGGCAATATGGCCATCGATTGTTTTCATATACAATTCCCAATATTCTTGCATGCTTTACTCCATTTCCAAGGTCATTAAATACATATCTTCACCATCGATCACTTTGACATCCAGACTCTCGCATTCTGGACACTTATAAAAAATCTCATCCAACACCGTGACCATTTTACATTGATTGCACTCAATGGTTAAAGGCTGAACATTGAGGACAAAATCCGCCCCGTCACACACCGTTTTCTCTTTAAACGTATTAAAGGCGATTTCGAGCAGATGAGGCTCTACTCCGGACATTTTACCGATTTTAACGATAATCTTTTTGACCGACTCCGCCTCGTTTTGCGCCGCGATCTCTTCACATTGGGTCAATAGCGCCTGTACTATCGAATATTCATGCATATCCTACTCCTTTTAAATAACTCGGCGTCTGTATCGGACAAAGTTTGTAAACGAATGCTTTGCGCAGACGGTTGAAATCACTGGCAGGATCATAAAAACTCGGATACATCTGCTCCAATTCATACTCTCGATGACGTTGAATCTCCTCCGCAAACGAGGTGTGATGAATTTTTTGTCGCTTGGCATCCAGAAATTCATAATATCGATCTTCATCTTCGCAGAGTGATTTACAATAATGGTGCAGCTCATCTAAATAAGTCTCATCATCTTCCGATAAAACCGTATCTACCAAACCGATAGCCTCCGCATGTACAGCACTGATCGGCAAACAACCGCTTATCACCTCCTGAGCCTTTTCTGCTCCGATACGGCGCGGAAGCGTATAGATCCAATACTCGCTCCCGTGTAATCCGAGCGTTTGATAATGGGGATTAAGAACAACCCCCTCACGTGCAACCGTGAAATCGGCAGCAAGAGCCAAAAACACCCCTCCCGCTCCCGCATTGCGTCTCAATGCACTTACCGTAAGAACCTCATCGCACAGCAAAATCGATTTGACTACTTCGTTCATCGAATGGATATTCGACCATCCGTCTTCGTCGGATTTTTTAGAATCTTCCATGATATTGAGATGGATACCGTTGGAAAAGAACTCCTCTCCCCCCATCAATACCAGCACTTTGATCCCCGATTGTTTCAGATGATCGAACGCGTATTTGAGACGTACGCATTGATGGGCACCCATCGCACCGTTATGAAAATTAAATCCGAGATACCCTATCTCATCACGCTCATAATAAGTGATCTCTTTGAACGTTTCTAAAGAGGGATCGACAAACAACGCTAATCGATCTTCCCTCACCCCTTTGAGCCGATCTTTGAGGAGATAGGTCGCGGGAAGTTTAATACTCGGAGCATGACGCTCTTTGAGATGGGTTATCCAAAGTGCCCCGTCTTTCGTCCCCAGACAGATCGCCCCTTCTCTCTTTGCCAAAATTTCTTTAATTCCGCCGCGAAGCTTCGATTCTTTATGGACACCGTACAAGGTACACTCTACCCCAAGAATCGTGTCCAGAACACCCGGATGACTGTCGGCAGATCGGATCTTTGTAATGATTCGCTCGGTCGTATCATTTTCCCAGTCGATACGGCGGTCATTCTGTGTCATCACCAAATGAGCCGAGCCGGACAAGCTGTGTTCGTGTTGTGACATGGGGAGAAACGTCGGGTCATTAAGAGATTCAAAAAGTTCAACCACCAATTGTGACGCGAGGGTACTTACAGCAGTGCGATAGATTGAAGCTTTACTGGCGGAACACATCTGAAAAGTACCGTGCGCGTAAATATCTCCGGCATCGTATTCGCCGTTTGCTCTCAATATCGTTACGCCCCATCTCTGCTCTTCATTCATAATTGCCCAATCAAGAGCATGCGCTCCACGGTCTCCCGCAATCCCCGGATGGATAATGAAAGTGGATATAACGCTCCAAATGCACTCAGGAATCCGCTTTTTTAAAAATGGCGATAGAATAAGATCGGGTTTAAATGCAATAACCTCTTCCATGAGCTGAGTCTCATTGATGGCAAAGACAACCCCGACCTCTTCCCCTCGATCTCGAAGATCACAAAAAATACGCTGCGTTAACGAATTAAACGCGCTTACCACCAATAAAATACGCAACTGATTCTACTTTTTTAACATATCCGAGGCAATAACTCACCCGTTGGCAAATCCATAAACCGCTTCGATCCCCACGCGCTCAACAATACAACGCGTCCGTCATACTGATGGGTTACATCGGCAATAATTGCCGCATGGTGCGCCTCTTCAAACTCCTGCAAAATCTCTACTGCCCGCTGTGCGTCTTCGCTCTTCACCGCCAAAACAAACGTCCCCTCATTGGCAAGATTGTACGCTTCAAAACCCAGAATTTCGCAAATTCCGCGTACTTCATCACTCACCGGCAAAGCCTCTTCTTTGACTTCTATGCACACCGTGGATTGTTTCGCCCATTCATTAAGCACCGCTGCAACACCGCCGCGCGTCGCATCCCGCATCGCCGTAATCTGGATACCTTCAGAGAGAAGTTTTTCAACCAGCGGCCAAAGAGAAGTACAATCGCTTTGGAGGTTACTGCTAAACTCCATCCCCTCACGGTTGGCAAAAATCGTCGCACCGTGACGACCTATCTGATTGGATACGATAATCGTGTCGGCTTCACTCACGCAGTTGGAGGATATCCCGCTTTTTTGCACGACACCCACCCCCGTCGTATTGATAAAAATCTTATCAACACTTCCGCGAGGGACCACTTTGGTATCACCGCAGACGATCATAGCCCCGTTGATGTCGAGCTCTTTTTTCATCGATCGGACGATTTTTTCCAAATCATCAACCGAAAATCCCTCTTCAACGATCACCGCGCACGTCATATAGGTCGGCTTTGCCCCCATCATCGCCAAATCGTTACACGTACCGCAAATACTCAGTTTCCCGATATCGCCGCCGTCAAAGAAGATAGGGCTGACAGTAAAGCTGTCGGTGGTAAAGGCTAAGCGCCCGCCGTCAATAATTGCGGCGTCTTCGCTTTTTGCCAAAATCTCATTTTTAAAATGTTTGTAAAATATTTTTGAGATCAGTTCGCCGTTTTCCTGCCCGCCGTTCCCTTGCGCCAATACAATATTTTTTGTCATAATAAATTCCCGTATTTATAATAGGCGGCACATGCCCCCTCACTGCTGACCATACAGCTTCCCAACGGTGAACTCGGTTTACACGCCGTTCCAAATACACTGCATTCCTGAGGCTTTGCAAAACCGCGTAAAATATCTCCGCAGATGCAAAGTTTATGGTCATCGATCTCATCATAAGGAAGTATCTCTTTGAACAACACCTCTGCATCATAAGCGGCGTATTCATCACGAAGCTTTAAACCGCTCTCAGGAACATTTCCCATCCCTCGCCATTTAAACAAACTCACTTTTTCAAAATACTTTTCAATCAATGCCTGAGCTTTTAGATTTCCCTCAGGGGTAACAAGCCGTTTATATTGAATTTCCAGATCACTGCGCCCTTCATTAAACTGCTTAAGCATCATATAAATAGCTTCCATGACATCGACCGGTTCAAAACCGGCAACAACGACGGGGATATGATATTCTTTGGGAAACTTCTCGTAAATCTTCGATCCGCTGATAACACTGACGTGTGAGGGGCCGATAAACGCATCGATACGGTGATCGTAGCTGTTAACATGTTCGTCTCGACTGTCAATCAGCTCTTTCATCACTTCAGGGACAGTGACATGATTGATATGAAAAAAGATATTTTTAATTCCGCGCTTGATCACCACATCCAGCAATGCGGCGCTCATAGGGGTCGTCGTCTCAAATCCGATAGCAAAAAAAATAATTTTTTTATCGGGATTTTCCTCAGCAACTTTGAGCGCATCCATCGGCGAATAAATATACCGTACATCCGCCCCTTTGGCTCTCGCATCCTGCAAAGAACCGTGGCTTCCCGGAACTTTGATCATATCGCCCAGTGTGAGTAAAATCACATCGCTCTGCTGTGCTAGAACGTACGCATGATCAACCCGTTCTTTAGGCATGATGCACACCGGACACCCCGGACCGTGGATAAAATTGATATTTTCAGGCAACAGCTGAGTAAGTCCGTACTTCATGATCGTATGGGTATGACCGCCGCACACTTCCATGATGTTCACGTTGCGTTCAAGTATTTTAGCCTCACGCGCTATCAGTTTTTGAAAACTTTTGATAACGTCGGGATCACGAAATCCGTCATACAAATCTTTTAGTTCCAAAGAACTCATTGCACTTCTCTATTGGCACAATTATCATCATCGAGCACTAACTGCCGACGATCTTCTTCATCGAGTTTTTCAAGAATTTCCTGATAAACCCTCAGTGATTCCATCGCATCTTCTTCATCAATTTTATTCATGATAAATCCGATATGAAGAAGTACATAATCTCCGATTTTGACAGAGCCCTCTTCCATCAAATCCAATCCGGCAGTACGCTGTACACCCATCGTATCTACGGTTGCAATATTGAGTTCTGTGTCAATTTTGACTACTTTTGAAGGAATCGATAAACACATAATTACGCTCTCATCTTTCGTTTAAATTCAATCCACTCAATAACCCGTTTGACCGAAGCTTCATCGTTAATATTGACCTCTAAAATATCGACATTCGGTTTGATCTTCCGCGCCTCAGCTTTTTCACGCTCTATGTCGTATTGGAAGTAAGGGAGAAGATCCGTTTTAGTGATAAGGATCAAATCAGCACTTCGGAACATCACCGGATATTTTGCGATTTTATCTTCTCCCTCCGGGATAGATACGAGGACGATATTGAGATGCGATCCCACATCGTAGCTTGCCGGGCAAACGAGATTACCGACATTTTCGATAAAACAGACATCCAAATCGGCTATCGCCAAATCATGCAACCCTTTGTGAACCATAAACGCATCCAGATGACACGCACTCCCCGTCTGAATCTGCACCGCACTGATCCCTTTGGCAATCAGACGATCCGCATCACGAGACGTTTCCAAGTCCCCTTCAATCACTCCGAATTTAAACGGAACCAAGCCCGCCATTGTTTCCAGGAGAGCCGTTTTACCGCTTCCCGGAGAACTCATAAGATTGATCGCCAATACCCCGTGCTCATTGAAATGCTCTCGGTTATGATGCGCTTCCTGATCGTTTTTATCCAAAATCTTTTTGATCACCGCAATCGTTTTGGTGTCATTGAGCTGCGGATTATGGTGCAGTGTTTCATGCGCGGCTTGATGGCTATGGGAATGATCATGCTCCCCATGATCATGATTGTGGTCATGATGGTGAGCGTGGTCGTGGTTATGATGATCGTGCTCCGTAAGTGAACATCCGCAATCTTTACACATTATTACTATCTCCTGTTTAAATTTTCTATCTATTATGCCAAAAGCATATTTCCGCCCACAAGGACAGAAACAGTCCCTACTGCGGCGAACACGCGGCGAACATTTTTAATCGTCGTCAAAATATCTTTATTGATCCAAAGGATAACCAAACCAAACGCAAAAAAGACTACCATAACACCCAAAATAAAAGCAAAGATCATCGACGCATCAACTGCTTGCCCTTGAAGTACTCCGAGGGTAACCAACATGCCGCGTACCCCGCCGATCCCCATCAAAATACCGACACCAAATGCCGATGGGGTAGAAGATTCATGTTTGTGTTCATTACCGAACCAAATGTGCACATGTTTTTTGTGATCGTGGGTATGAGAGCTCAAATGAATTTTATTGGCATAGACCAAATACAGCAGATAGACACCGATCGAAAAAATCACGCTCGATGCGATAATATCGCCATATCCCAATACCTCTTCGGGTATCGCAGTGTGTTGAAGTATTTTTGCAAAAATGAAAAGCATGATCCCATGCCCTATCGCAAAAGCACCCACACTTAACAACGTTTTTTTTGCCTCTTTACCGATTGAAAAATCGGCAATGGCGGTCAAATGATCCGGCCCGAAAGCGTGCAGTATCCCGTACCAAAAAATTACGATTAAACCCAGTTCCATGGCATCCCCACTCATATGAATAATCATTCAGATAAAAGATTATAGGCGAATAGGATAAAAACAAACTAAAAAAATGATGTTCTTATGCTATTTCAGGACTTAATCTATTTTTTTGATACATAAACAGGACAAATACTTCCACTCATATTTTTCGGGCAACACTTCCCTGCGGATGGTTGTACCAACCCGGATCGCCGTAATCTCCCTTAGGCTGATTGCGACGTACTTTTACAAGGGTAAACATCCCCCCCATCTCGATGGGGCCGAAAGGCCCTCTCCCCGTCATCATCGGTAAGGTATTCTCCGGTAATGCCATCCCCATATCGGCCATATCCTGCATCTCGGCCATCCCGTTTTTACCCATTGGCATATACATATATTCCGGCATTAAATCGCTGATCTTTTCGCTCAAATCGTCTTGTTTTACCCCAATCATATTGGGGACGGTGTGTCCCATCGGCCCCATGGTATGGTGCGATTTATGGCAGTGAAACGACCAATCTCCCTCTTCGGTTGCGATGAACTCGATTGCTCTCACCGCACCCACCGGTATATCCGCCGTCACTTCGGGCCATCGTGCGCTTTTAGGAACCCATCCCCCATCGGTGCAGGTCACCTCAAACGGGTGTCCGTGCATATGGATAGGATGGTTGGTCATGGTGAGATTGCCGACTCGGATACGGACGCGATCACCCACCCGAACATTCATCGAGTCAATCCCCGGAAAAACACGGCTGTTAAAACTCCAAAGGTTAAACTCCGTCATGGTCGAGGGGTTTGGGGTATACGTTCCGGGTGCAACATCGTAGCTGGCAAGGAGAAAACAAAAATCGCGATCCACACGATGCTCTTGCGGTTTTTTCGGGTGGATGATAAACATCCCCATCATCCCAAGCGCCATTTGCACCATCTCATCGGCGTGAGGGTGATACATAAATGTTCCGCTTTGGCGAAGGGTAAACTCGTAAACATAGGTTTCACCCGGAGCAATAGCGCTCTGTGTCAAGCCCCCGACACCGTCCATCCCATTGGGAAGGATAAGACCGTGCCAGTGAATCGTCGTGTGTTCTGGGAGTTTATTGGTCACGATAAGACGCACCCTATCCCCCTCTACCGCTTCGATCGTCGGCCCCGGAGAGGTACCGTTATATCCCCAACAATTTACTACCATACCGGGGGCAAACTCGCGCATTACCGGTTCGGCAACAATGCGAAACTCTTTTACCCCCTCTTTCATCTCACAGGGAAGGCTCCATCCGTTGAGGGTAACGACGGGATTGTAATTTTTCCCCTCCGTTGAAGTAATAAGAGTAGCCGGAGACAAAACCCGTTTCGGATCTTTGACCAATGTGAGTTGCCGCTTATCATGGTTCGCTTCGCAGCTTTTCGCTTCATCACTGCCGGAAGCACGGGCAACGGCGGCTGAGGCTAACAGTGCCGCCCCCATACCTAAAAATTCTCGTCTATCTTTGTGCTGCATTGTTTACTCCGCCAATCGTATACGCTAAATCCGCTTGTGCTTTTCGGTATTCCCCAATGGCCATGAGCGATTGCATTTTTGCATCACTGTACCGGCGCTGATCGGCAAGCAATTCATAGATACCATCCAACATTCCGTTGTAATAAAGCTGTGTCTGTTCCAATATATTTTGATTGATTTTTACAATGGATTCGTTGTATTCACGTGCAATATCATAGCTATAACAAAGATGTGCATACGATTCACGAACTTCCGATCGGACATTCACCGCCAATTCCATCAAACGGTGAACACTCTGATTATAACGGGCCTGAGTGAGGCTTATACGAGCCTGACCCATATCAAAAATCGGGAGGGGAATCTTAATACCTACGCTATTAAATCGATTTTCTCCCGTACTTTTCTCACTTCCGGCTTCTAGGCGCACCTCCTGAAGCAAACGGGTATCTTTCGTATACCCTGCTTCTTTGGCAGCGTATTCAACCCTCTTTTGTGCGGCAGCGATATCAAGACGATTCTCTATCGCCCATCGTTCCAAAGAACTATTCTCTATCGGTTGAGAGCTGAGAGTCATCGGCTCATCCACCAAAGTATAATCGGTTTGCTCCGCATACACCCCCATACTTTTATTAAGTGCCTCTCGTGCCTTAGCATTGTCTCGATTGAGTCGGATGGAGTCGAGACGCGTATGCTCATATTCATCTTGAATCTTTAAAAGATCCCGTTTCGAAAGGTTCCCCGCACTGTATTGACGCATCGCCAACTGCAGTGATGCTTCATGTGATTTGAGTACATCGCCGTTCAATCGAACCATCTCCTGCGCAACGCGTGCATCGATATAGCTTTTTTTAGCCTCTCGGACACTCCGCAGTACCTCATCGCCGACACTCAGCTTCGTCTCTTCGAGAGCCAATCCACCCAACTCTTTACGCAGCGGTATCCACAACAAATCCAAAAAGGCCAATTCTACACTCACACCTGAACGATTAATCCCCCCGCCATGACCAACCGAATACCCCAATAATGGGTTGCTCATCAATCCTGCTTGTACAAGATCGCTTTGCGCGATCCCTATTCGCTCATACGTTTGCTGCAGCGCACGGTTGTTAATCAACGTAATACGAACCGCATTCTCTTCACTCAGAGGTTGTGACAAAAGATCATTAACGCTTTTATCGACATCTTGAACTTCCTGTGGCGTCTTAAGCCATTTCAGTTCACCCGCTCCGCGAGCAGCGCTCATACGGTTCATTGAATTAAACACATCATTTTGGGAGACAGTGGAACACCCGGACAGAATCAGAAGGGTAGTAAACGAGAGAATCACCTCTTTTTTCATTTTTGCATACCGTTTCGGGTTAGATTTTGATCTTGTTGCTGAATACGGCTCTCTTCCGTGATACTGGGAGAAGGTTTTAGCGGAACATACACACTTTTCCCTTCCGCCGTATTGCTAGAAACCGGTGATTTGACTTTGGTATCCGCGCTTATGGATGCAATACACAGCAAAAATAAGAGGAGGAGACGATTCATTTGCTTATCTTAACAATGACGTCGTTTCCCTCTTTTTGGACAAACTCAAAATGGACTTTATCCCCTACTTGTAACGAATGGAGTAATTCATGGTCGGCAACCGAAAAAGGCATATTCATTGCCGGCCAGTTAAGGGCAGGAATTGGGTTGTGAAAAATCCGTACACTCATACGATCGGGGGCAATGGATTTGATCGTTCCCGTCGCACTAATTGCACTTTCCGATACTACTGCGCTATTTTGATGATCCTGATGTTCTCCCATAGCCATACCCCAAACCATTGGGCTGACTATCAACAGTGTAAAACATACCGTACTGAAAAATTTTGATTGCATACTACGCTCCTGCTTGAATTGTAAAAACAGTGTACCACAGACGACGAAAAAATTATTTAATCTAATAATAACCATGTTAATGATGTTATTGTTACGACCACTACGTTATCCAAACGGTATAATTCGACTATTATTTTAAAAAGGGTTCCATTGCATCGTATTTTCACCTTCTTGTTACTTTTATTTACGTCTACTTCCCTATTCGCACTTGTCAGTATTGCACCGGTGGATATCGGCTCCAAAAGGGGCTTAAGCGGAAATGTTTCGGGAGCATTAAGCTCCAAAAGCGGCAATACCGAAAAAAATGACTACTCTCTTGGATGCCGATTACAATACGATCAAGGAACCGATTATTTAGCGTGGGGAATCTTCACCTACGATTATGGCACCTCCAACGGGACAAAAAACGAGGATAAAACTTATGCCCACGTGCGTTATATCCACGCCATAGATGAGAATAAAAACTGGACAGGGGAATTGTTCGTACAATCTGAACGAGACAATATAAAAAGCATTAATGCCCGTTCACTTACGGGTGCCGGTCTGCGATGGCGATTTTTTAATGCCGATGAGTGGGGAAAAGGGTATATCGGCATGGGCGGTTTATTCGAAAAAATCAATTATGCCAACCCGCAAATCAATCCGAATGAAGATAACGGTCGTCTCAACAGCTACTTGGCCTACACCAAAAGCTTTATGAGCTCCTCGAAACTCAATTATCTAGGCTACTTCCAACCAAAGTTTAATGACCCATCGGATTATGTTTCATCCCAGACGATGGAATTGATCATCCCGATCTTTGGCACGTTAAATTTAAGTTTGACCGCAAAATACAGCTATGACAGCCATCCGCCTATCGGGGTTGTAAAAGAGGACAGAGCCTATATAACAAGCTTGCTTTGGGTGTTTTAATCGTTCAACACCCTATCGCTTAAAAAGATTTTAAATTGCTCGGCCGGCATCGGTTTACCCAACAAATACCCCTGTATTTCATCACACCCCTCTTGACGTAAAAAGTCAAACTGCTCCTGCAATTCAACCCCCTCCGCGATAGTCGTCAGATTAAGTGCTCGTGCCATTGCAATAATTGCCTTTATTAAATTGCTGTCACTACCGTAAGTAATGATATTTTTCACAAAGGACTGATCAATTTTCAGTTTATTGATCGGAAAAAGTTTTAAATAACTTAACGATGAATATCCTGTACCGAAATCATCCAGAGAAAGGTGGATTCCTGCCGTCTTAAAGTCGGTCAATATTTTTAACACTTTAGCCGTCTCTTCCAGCAAAATACTTTCGGTCAACTCAAGCTCAATAGTGTTCAGATCAATTCCCGTTTCATAAAAGATATCCATTGTTTTTTGGAAAAAGTTCTCTTCCTTAAATTGTCGGGATGAGAGGTTAATAGCCATAGTTAAGTGGTCTATCCCTTGTGTGTTCCAGCTTTTGAGCTGTTTACAAGCACTGCGGAGTACCCACTCTCCGATAGGGACAATAAGCCCCGTTTTTTCTGCGATAGGGATAAACTCTACCGGTGAAAGTATCCCTTTTACCGGATGATTCCATCGTATCAATGCCTCTACTCCCGTAATCGTACCGGTTTCAATGTTCAGCTGTGGCTGATAATACAGAACGAACTCATCATTTTTAAGAGCATCGATCAAGCCGTTTTGAATCGTTAGCTGACTTTGAACATAATCCGTCATTTCATGTAGGTAACGTCGGTATTTATTCCGTCCGGACTCTTTGGCTGCATACATTGCGGCATCGGCATTGCGAAAAAGCATTTCCGAGTTGGTGGCATCAAGGGGATAAAAATTGTACCCGATGCTCAAGGTAATATGAAGTGTATGATCCAAAATTTCAAAGGGTGAAGTAAAATGATTGTAAATATTTTGAAGAATATCCTCTATCTCTTTCTCTGCATGGAGGTCAGGAAGGAGAATGGCGAATTCGTCTCCCCCGAAACGGGATACCGTATCGCTTCTTCTGAAGCTTGATTTGAGTCGGGAAGCAACGGCTTGCAAAAGCATATCTCCGACGCCATGCCCTAACGTATCATTAACGGTTTTAAAGAAATCGATATCCATAAAAACAATACCGACCATAGTATGATTTCTATCCGCTCGACGGCTTTCATTCTCTAGACGATCTTTATACAGTGCACGGTTTGGCAACCCCGTCAACTCATCGTAATACGCCAAATATTGCAGTTTCTGTTCAAATTGTTTTTTCTCTGTTATATCTTCCGCGACCGAGGCGATACCGATAACGTGATTATTATCATCAACAAGCGGGGAATTGTACCATTCACACAAGATAATCCGTCCATCTTTGGTCTGGTTTTCGTTTGTGCTGCGATTGCCCCCATTAGCGGCTAATAGATTGGACCATATTTTTGATGTTTGCTCAATGACATGGGAGGGGAGAATAAGCTCTGCAGCTCTATGGCCTATGGCCTCTTCCTTGGTATAACCAAAAATTCGCTCAGCTGCCGGATTCCATTCGACAACCCTAAAATCGGTATCCCATTCAATAACGGCAAAGGGGACTTGATTAAAATGGGATATCAACCTCTCCGTTATTATTTTCAGGGCAGATTCTGCACCCTTTTTATCGGTGATATCGGTAAAATAACCGTGATACGAGAGTGGATATTGATGATTTTTTGACAATATAAAGGCTTGAACCCATCGATAAGAGCCATTCGAATGGAGCAGACGAAATTCTAAATCGATTTGAGTGTCGATATGTTTACCGATTGTTTCAAGCGCTTGAAGAAATTTTGCGCGCTCTGCAGGATGAATAATCTCAATAAATGAAATTTTGTGCGTCAGAAATATATCGGTGTCGTAACCCAAATGCAGCGTCATATTGGGTGAAACATAGAGTACCGTAACATCATCTCGGACTAATGTCCACTTCATGACAAAAGAAGGTCCTCCGACAAACAGACCAACTTCCTCTGCTAATTTTCTGTTAATGTGGAGATTTTTCATTGTCATGAAATAAAAATAAATCACTAAAATAGAAAACAGCAATACGATACTTATCCCGGAAAAGCGCTCATGATGTATTTCCTGTAGCCAACCGTCGGCATCGACATCGCCGCCAAAGTAGATAGGAAATTTGCCGTTTAGAGTGAGTTCGATTGGAATTACGGCTGTTACAAATGTCCCCCATCGGTCTGTTTCTGGATCGAGAACAGAAGGTTTTTTCATCTGCAAAACATGTAAAAAAGTTGGGGAAGCTTCCGTATAGAGTTGTCCCGCCGGAGAATAGTCCGGAGAATCCTCCGGTTCTGAATCTACCATAAAATAGACTTTCCCCTCACGAAGGGTCATTAGATATAGAATACGGGATTTGATTTTGATGGTCATCAAAAACTTTTTGAGTTCTTCATAATCCGGCGTTCCGATATCCGATTCGGTTGCCGTTAAATGCTTCAATTTTTCCCGGTCAACACTTTTCGCTGCAACGGTAATTCGTGTCAATAAATCCTCAGTAAGAAGCTTTTCACGGTGTTTACCTAAATAATCGACAAATAGCCATCCTGACGAAAGGATAATGACCAGAGCACAAAGAGGCAACAACGCTTTGCGTAAGGGAACAAAGGAGGATTTTTCGCCGTTCACCCCAAAACGTAAGTAATAGATCCATAATAGCCCGAAAATAAGAATATCAAGAGATGCACCAAGGACTTGAAAAAGAAAGATACTCACATCAGAATTGATTGCATGGATGGACAATATATTCGAGTTAAGGACGACAGTAATGTTTGCGATCGCATACAACCAAATCATGACACCAATAACTTTGAAGTGTTTCTCCGATAATTCGGTTGAGCGTTTCCAAAATGCCATAAAGCCCAATATAATGGATGCAGCGGTGATTACAGCATAGAGTATTATCTCCATGGGTGCAACATTTTGCCAAGCTAACAGAGCGCATACGAGAGCCATACCCGCATAGATAAAAAAGGATGAATAGACAACGAGGCGGCGCCAAAATTCTAAAAGGGCAATCATCGATAACGTTAAGACGAAAGAGGCAGCATAATCAACTCTTGTCTGTTGTAAGAAATTTATCCCAAAAAGTGCTATCCATGGATAAACGCCGTGTACAAATCCGAACAAGGAGAGCCAAAACCAAGGGATATTGGATGATTTACGCAGATGAAGTAAATAAGAAAAAAACCCGATAAGGATAAAAGATAACCCATATATAAAAAAAATGTAATCTAAATTATTTTCTAATATTTTTAGATAGGTAAACACTATTATTATCTCCTTTTTTTAGAGCATTTTATCTAAGAATACCGCTAAGAGAAGTCACCTTGATCTATTTTTATTTGCAGTTCATTCATCCGGTCTCGTAACTTGACCAATGCCTCGGTGTTTTTCATCACAATACCGGCCGCACGGTATTTTTCTTCCATCGAGATAACATTAGCCAATTCGGCTAAAATTTCTAAAAAATCATTATTGAGCTGTTGTTCTGTTTTTCTATTTTCATCTTGTTTGTTTTCTGACATTATATTATCCTCTGTTACAAACAGTGTTGTTTTTCATATGATAAACAAATTTAGTCTCAATAAAATCACAGATTATATTTGATACGTAACATTTTCCTCAGAGATTGGAAAAACAACTTGAAAACATGCCCCTTGGGGTGTATTTTTAACACTCAAACTCCCTTTACCGTGCTGTTCAACAATGGTCTTTGACATATAAAGCCCGATTCCCGTTCCGTTTTTATCCATTTTCGTACTAAAATAGGGGTCAAAGATTTTGTTGATTATTGCCTCCGGTATCCCTCCGCCATTATCTTCAATCTCCAAAAAGGTCATCTTCTCATCAGCAAAAACACGTATCCATATTTGCGGTTCGGTGATTGCGTTGTCGATTAAAGCATCTTCTGCATTTTTGAGAAGATTGAGGATAACCTGTTTCATCTCACGCGGATAGATCCAAAAAGGACGAACGTCATCGTAAGAAGAGTGAAGGGCAATATTTTTACTTTTCAGCATCGGTTCAATCACGGCAAGGCTCCCCTCCACGATCTCCTTCCATGTCATCAACTCTTGTGTTTTATCCTCTTTGAAAAAATTCCTGAAATCATCGATAGTGGCGGAGAGATCGACCGCCAAATCGCTGATGAGATCAAGCTTTTCTATAAAGTGCTCTTTTTCATATTGATCCATCATCGCATCGAGACTCAAGATTCCGCTGATTGCCGCGATAGATGCCAATGGCTGCCGCCACTGATGGGCGATCATGCTGATCATCTCCCCCATTGCTGCATGACGTGACTGCATCATCATCAGATCATCTTTCTTTTTCAGCTCGCTCACATCCATCGCTGAGGAGATGACGGCACGCCGTCCATTGATCAATCCAAACGGAGCTGAGCTGAACTGCCAGGTGATGTTTGCCCCCGATTTACTAAAAAATGAAAATTCCCCTTCATCTACCTTCTCGGTAATCGTAAAAAGATGGCGAATATGTTCTTTGACATTTTCAGGGTTTTCCCGGTACGATTTATCCACCCAGATACCCGTTGTCGGAGTTTCCTCCAAAGTGTAACCACAGCTGTCTACCCAGGCTTTATTAATTTTTACAATCGCGCCATCCTCGGTATGCAGAATGATCGGATTGGGGGCGCTATCAATGATCGTTTCAAGTTCGCTGTTCAGTGCTCTGATCTCGGCCGTCATCCTACGCGCCATCAGTCGTGCCCGCTCAACCGTTTGGGAAAAAGAGAGGATACTCAAAAATAAAAGGAATGAAATCGGAACCCCCGCCAAAAGAATTAAATGAGATTCGCCATAATCGATCGATTTCTCAAACGATAACGGGGTCTGAAACACGGCCGTCCATGTCCGCCCGTACATCACGATCGGAATGGTCGTCTCAAAAAGCGGCTTCGACTCCATCTTGTTCTGTGCATATAGAAGATTTTTTTCGTTGTCAGCAGAGCCGTCATACACTCTGAGAATAATTTCTGAGTTTCTATGTCGAAGGATCTCATTCATCAAATCATTGATACGGAAAGGGGCAAAAACAAACCCCTCCAGTCGCTCTCTTCGTTGCGCTTGCGAAACCGGCACATTTTCCATATGATAAAAAGGGATATACATCAAAAATCCACCCTGCTTATCCCCCTCTCGTTCCTGAATCAGCGTCACTTTAGCCGATAGAGCTGCCTGTACGGTATCACGGGCACGTACCATTGCCTGCTGACGGATTGGATTTGAAAACATATCGTATCCGATAGCGTGACGATTTCTCACATCAAGCGGTTCAAGATAAATAATAGGGTAATACGCATCCCGTTTTCCCACGGAGGTGACATGATAATCCGCAAATCCATCGAGACGCATCTTTTTGATATGCTCAGAAAGATCACCATCATGGATCGCTTTTGCAAATCCTATCCCTTGAAAACCGGGATAATTTTTGGCAACGTTTGCACTTTTTATGTAGACATGCCATTTATTACGATTCATCCGCTCAACCGTCGTTAAGAGTGCCGCACCCCCTTGCAGTACGTTTTCATAGGCGACCATCCTATTTTTAATCTCTGCGGCTGTCTCAGCCGTAGATGTTTTAAACCGACTTCGAGCATCCTCAAGAGCATTCTCACGGGCATTAAACCACAGAAAAAAGGTTATCCCGATAGAGAATAAAAAACCTACCCATGCACTCAAGGCGGATCTAGAAAATAGGACGGATTCTTTCGATTTGAATAGGTTAAATAGCTTTAAATTCACGGATCAACTCCATCTGTCGATTTGAGAGATAATTGAGTAATTTATCATGATTCATAGAAGAGAGCTCAAAAAGAAAAACAACATGAAAATATTTTGCCAAACCGTCAATACGGTAAACGGTTCCACTGATGGAGAGATTCAACGGCTGTTTGTCCGTGTCAAATACGATTGTTAGTTTGGCTATCTCGCCGACAGCCAGCCCTGCCGGAAGGGCATCTATCTCTATTTTAACGGAACAAATTGAGATGTCTACGATCCGTGTTTTCCCAAAAAACTTGATCTCGTTCTGAAACAACGTCACGCTATGGCGTTCTTCATCGGGTTCTAACCGAATATTTACCCGTTGATCCGCGCTCTCCTGTACAAACTGCATATCCGAGAATGTCACCGTCTGAGCATCAAAATCGATCGTATTTGCCGCTTTACACAAGACACTGTAAGGGAAAAGTTCCGAAGTAATCGTGATATTTTTGGCCAACTTTATCGCCTTGAGCTGCGAGTAAGAGGTTTTCAACGTTATCTCTTTCTTCTCATTCTTAATCAATACCGCGCTATTAACGATCGTCAAGCCACGATAAAAATTATGGAGTTTAACCTCCGAACTGTTCTCTTTGATCACATGCATAAGCTTCAAAACGGCTTCGGTATCTTGGATTTTTTGATCATTTTTTGCTGCTTTATTATCAAAAAGTGTCATCAAATTCAAATCGGTAATATCGTCAAACGAAAGGATCGTAAACCCCTCTTTATCCGGAATAGAGCGAAGTTTCATAATCAAATGGCAGGCTTTACCGGTATGATTCAGTACTTTGGTATGAAACAGTTTCCCGGGGTTACTAACCGCTTGATCAAACCACCGTGATTCGGGAGTCGAATACAAAAATCCCTGATGCTCAAGAAGCAACCCATCAAACTCTTCATTATTCTTCATAAATTGATCCAAACTCTTAAGGCCGAAAAAATTCAAAAACTGCTGATTGACCAAAACGGGATCTCCCCCATTGAGCATAATGAGAAGATTGTTTTGATAATTGAAAATATCTTTGAGCTGATTTTCAAAAATCCGTTTATTTTGTTCATTATGGATCGACAGTGCAGCATCACGCAGTGCCGTAATCAGCAGAGGGACTTTGGTCGGTTTCGTCAGATAACGAAAAACCCCTATCTCTATCGCCTCATGCAAATACTCTTTTTCATCATAGGCAGAGAGGAAGATAATACGGACATCACTGTTATGCCCTTTGATCTCACGCGCCAATTCAAACCCCTTCATCTCGGGCATATTGATATCGGTCAATACGATTGCGGGATTATGTGCCAAATAAAGATCGTACCCTTCACGCCCATCTCCGGCAATCCAAATATGAGGGAAAAATTTTCCCAGTAACCCTGCCATATTATCTCTGAGCCCTTTGTTGTCCTCCACATAGAGAATCCCTAAAGAGGGGGCCAGTGTTTTTAATTCTTCAATAATTGCTGTCAATCTATTACCCTCATATCAGCGTATATCCTACTTTGGAAAGATTACGGATACTTCCCTCATCTCCCATTTTTTTACGAAGCCGTAAGATTAGATTTTTCAAAGCCCCCGCTGACATCTCATCATCCAATATATGCGAAAATGTTTCATATCCAACAATCTGTCCTCTGCGTGAGAGGAGAAGTTCTATGGCATTAATTTCATTTTTGGTCAATGAAATGATCTCTTTATTTTTAATAATTACCTTCGCAAGGTAATCGTACACTACGCTATTGCTGATTTCAGCGAGCAGTAATCCGTTCTCCTTTAGCCGATTCAGCGAGGAGAACAGTACATCGATCATTGTTTTAAATTCTATCGGCTTTCGGATATATTCAACGAGGTTGAGTTTGCATGCCGCCAAAAGGTCATCAGTTTCGACGGATCCCGATACGATAATAATAGGGATGTTCGCGTTGTTTTTTCGAATTTCTTTCGCAACTGCGATACCGCCGACTTCACCCATATGTATATCAAGTATGATGATATCGACGTGATGGGTATGGTAGAGAGCTAACGCACTCGCTCCGTCTGCAGCAGAATAGACTTTCCCAGCGATAAGCTGAAGTGTCTTCTCCGTTATATCGCGCAATACTTCATCGTCTTCCGCATAAAGAATGGATAGATTTTTAAACTCTTGAAAATTATACATTTCACGACCCATACGCATCTATCTCAGTCCCTAAATTCATGTGCAATCGCAATGAAGCGATCCATATGTTCCATGAAAAGATCCACCAATTGTGGATCAAAATGGATCCCTCGATGCGTCTGAATCAACTCTATGATAGTTTCCATCGGCCATATACTCTTATAAACGCGTTCACAGCTCAGCGCATCAAAAACATCCGCCAACGCGGTGATCCGTCCATAAATGTGGATCTCTTCTCCCCTTAGCGCTCTTGGATATCCGGTTCCATCCCATTTTTCATGATGTTCATGGGCAATGATCGCTGCCGCCTGAAGGAGTGGTCGTTTCGAGTTTTTAAGAATATTGTACCCTATCGTACTGTGTGTTTTCATGATGGTAAACTCTTCGGATTCCAGCTTGGCAGGCTTCAACAAAATAGCATCCGGAATCCCGATCTTGCCGATATCATGCATCGGCGAAGCGCTGTAGAGGAGTTTTACCTCCTCTTCTTCGAGCCCGTAAAGTTCACCGAGCAGTTTTGTATACTTGGCAACCCTGCGGACATGGTTACCGGTTTCTTGGGAACGGGTCTCCCCTACCTCCCCGAGCAATGAGAGCATCTCATGCTGTGTCTGCCAAATCTCATCATTCAGATCAAATAATTCGGTTACGTCGTAACTAATACTGATAAAATCCAATATATTCCCGAACTCATCCAGAATCGGTTTTATCGTTGTCTCTGTAATATAGCGGCTGCCCTCTTTTTTTAAATTTTTAATGGTTCCATGCCATGCCTGTTTCCCAGAAATCGTAGTCCAGAGGTTTTCATAAAATTCTGAACTCATCTCTGGGTGCCGGAGGATATTATGGCTTTTTGCCATAATTTCCTCTTTACTATAGCCGCTTGTTTTGCAAAAGGCGTCATTGACATAGACAATTTCCCCATTAAGATTGGTCTGTGATACGATCATCGACATATCGACGACCTCTTTATACTGATCCAAGAGAGTCGTTTGATGAAGCAGTTCTTGTTTAAGATTCGCCGCAAATTCCTGAACCTTTCGTCCATTGTAGATATTCTGAACCACTTCAAAAAGGACACGAATCATCTGCTCCGTCTTCATAGGCTTGAGGAGAAATTGCGCTACCCCTAGATTAATAAGCTCAAGGAGATAATGGCTCTCTTCGCATGCGGAGGTAACAATAATATTTTGCGATGAATCGAGTTCTTTTATCATTTGGATCATCTGGACCCCGTTCATCTCCGGCATCAAAATATCGGTAATGACCAGATCATACACCCCATCCTTGTAAAGGGTCAACCCCTCTTTTCCATTACTGGCCGCCTCTACCTGAGGAAAAAATTTCAAAAGAAGCGGTACCGTATTTTCACGAATCTGCATCTCATCCTCAACATACAATACCCGCATCCCTTTGGCATAAAGGGTGAGTCCGGATAATGTCTCTTTAACGGTCATAACGTCTCCTTCTCGCGCGGTAATTTAATGGTGAAAATCGTCTCATCGCCCATACTGCTAACCCCAAGTTCCCCGTGACAATGCTCTTCGATGATCATTTTAGACATGTAAAGACCCAAACCGGTACCGATATTTTTATTTTTCGTTGTAAAATAGGGGGTAAAGAGCCGCTTAATCACATCCGGAGCAATCCCACCTGCATTGTCGTGGATCGTAATAACCCCGTAGATATCCTCTTCATCAAGGGTTATCGTCATAGCACCATCCTCGATATCGTTTTCAATAAATGCATCCAACGAATTTTTTACAAGGGCAATCAATACCTGAAGCACTTCATTACGATACGTGAAGAGTTTTGGATCGCTGTTGAGCGCTGTTTTGACCATAATCCCGTGACTTTTTAGGGTATGGTCGATCAAATCGAGTGCTTGATTCACAAGAGCAGAGATCCGTGTGTGCTCTTGTGGCTTATCCGGGCGGAAAAAATCCCGATAATCGGAAATCGTTTGCGAGAGATGGATACTTTGCTGTTCAATTTTCATCAGACTCTCAAGCACTGTCGTATCCTCTTCGTCCTTTATCAGCTCTTTTAGCCGCAGTTGAGATGTGATGGCATTAATAATAGCAAGAGGCTGCCGCCATTGGTGGGCAATCATCGAAATCATCTCTCCCATTTGCGCCTGACGCGTCTGCATTCTGAATGTTTTTTCCTCTTCAAGCCGCTGGGTAATATCATGGGCAATCAAAATTAATTTACCCTTATCCCGACCAAAACAGGAGAGGGAAATCTCAATGATTTTAATCCCGTTTGCTTCATTATCCATGACTAATGAGCACCGGGTGTATAGAGGTTTACTCAACAATGCGGCATCAAGATACGCACTAAAATTCATCTCATCACACTGTATATTCCATGCCGTATCGAGAATGTTGGCACCGACCAGTGTTTCTCGACTCATCTCAAACAAGCTCAATGCCATATCGTTGCAATCGACGATATAATTGTTTTCCAAGATAAAAATTGCTTCATGAACCGAGGAAAATATCGTACGGTAAAACTGCTCACTCTCCCAGAGCTGTTTTTGGGTCTGCCGTATGTCGGTGATATCTTCCCCCGAGCTCAAAATACCGATAAAATGTCCGTTTGCATCAAATAGTGACGTGTTTCGCCATGCGATCAGTCGCTCTTCCCCATTTTTAGTTAAAATGGGATTTTCATAATAGCCGGCATCATCACTGCCTCCTATAAATTTGCTCGCCACCTCTTCAATTTCACTATGTATCCGTTCAGGTAAAAAATTCTCAATCCAATTTTTGCCGATAACTTCATTGGCGGTGTAGCCAATAATCTCACATCCCCTGCGATTAATCAACTTGACCTTTTTATGTACATCGATTACGACAATCATCACATCGACAATATCCAAATAGTTTTGTGCTGTCTCTTTTTCGTATCGAAGTGCTTTCTCAATATTTTTTCGTTCAGAAACATCTCGCGAAGAGGCAGAAAGATACCGTTTCTCATTCAAAATTACCTCTCGCGAGGTAATTTCTACATCAAAAACAGACCCGTCTTTACGACGGTGCTGTGTTTCAAACGTAACAGGGTACTGCGTCACTGAATCCATCAACTGACGAAGTACCTGTTCCGATATTTGGGCTTCCCAGTCAAAAATGCTCAAATGTTGAGCTTCCTCTTCAGTGTACCCAAGAGACCGGATAAAAGAGGAGCTATACTCGATAAGATTACCCTCGGAATCTAAAATATGGACTCCGTCAGTAACGGATTTTAGCAGGCTATTGAGCCATAATCGGTTTGTCTCAATCTCATTTTTTTGTCTCTGAACAATTTTTCTACTTCGGACAAGTGCCGCAATAATAGCTAACGAAACAAGATATAAAAGTATTCCGCTCAGGGTCAGCAATACCGGATATTTACTGTCTGTGGCCGCATCAAATTCAGGAGTGCTTGATAAATAAATAGTCCATACTCGCCCCCCGATCGTGACAGTGCGGATAGCATGATGTTGTGAACGATACGAAGAGGGTTTAAACGACCGATACAGAAAAGTACTATCCGACGTTGTATTCCCATCATACACTTCATAATTAACCAACGAATCTTTGAGGACAATAGTATTCAATAAATTCTTCATCCGATACGGGCTATAGACGAAACCGACAAGAGCTTTGCGCCGTTCTTGAATCGTGTCTGTTTTTTCCCCTAACTTGTATAACGGTAAATACATTAGAATCCCGGGCTGAACGTCCGAGTCGATCTCCTGTACTAGCCTCACCCGTCCCGAAGCGGAAGGAACTCCCGTATCTCTTGCCCTCTCCATCGCTTCTCGCCGGATAGGTTCGGAATACATGTCGTATCCGATCGCATTTACATTACGTTTGTCTTGAGGTTCGAGGTAGAGGATAGAGCTGTATTGATCGCGCTTCCCTTGTGGCTTTAGTGTGAAATCGAGGAAACCTTCACGTCGCATCTGTTTTTCGACACTGGCTACATCCTCCGGATGAATCATCAATGAAAAACCCATACCCTGCATACCCGGATAAAATTTTTGAATCTGAAGGGTTTGGGTAAACTGATGCCATTCCTCCCGGCTAACATTTTCGCTCCCCTGAAAATAGGCAACTCCGCTACGAAGAACGTGTTCATACATAAGCAACCGCTTTTCTAGATGATCTATATTGGTATGAACTTTTACTTCAAATATTTCTTGCGCCCGATTATCAAAATACGTTTTGGACAGCGACCATACCAATAAAGCTATAATCACTGAAACAAGGACTATTATCATTCCATTTAATTTAGTACGGATAAATGCATAATGAAATAATCGATATAACACAAAACGTTTAGACATCGCTTCCCTCTTCCGCACCACTCATTTATTCATATCATATACCCATAAAGTCATAAAACGGTCACAACACTAAAAGAATTTTACTTGAAAGAGGAAGAAATAATCACAACCGGCAGTTTATATTGCCTTCAAGAGAGTTTCATATGCAATCCGTGCATCACTAATCGACAGATTATAGTGCATTAAAGTAGCTTCAATGTGTTCAAAAGGCTCAATACCATTTAAGGTAAAAAGAGTTCTAGCACACTCTAAAACAGCGCATATCTCAGGATTTAGCCCCTGCTCAGGCTTGAGAGAATAGCGTAGAGAATCGACCAGTAAATCGTCGAAATACCATAATTTAAATAATTCAGCAGCCAACTCATCACCGGATAGTCCGATGACATTTTTCTCTTCCAACGAAAGCTCATGCGGGTCGCATTCGCTGAAACAATACGAACTTTTCTGAAACATCAATGCATACGAAGCAACTAAACGCCCTATTTCGAGGATAAACGTAAGCCCGCCTAACGATTTGAGTATCGGACGGTGCGTCTTCATTAACCAAAGATCCAAAAAGCGTTGTTGCAGTTCCATGACTTTAAACCATTTATCCACAGTGGTTCCATACGCTGTAAAATCGCTAAACGGATGCGCTTTCAGTGCAGCCGTAAGAGCCATCCCTCGTATCGCACAAATGCCAAAAAGAGAAATGACTTGATTAATAGAGATAATGGAATGGCTAAATCCGTGATGCGGAGCATTAGAATAATGGAGAATATCCGTGTACAAAATGGGATCGGCTTCAATAACACGGCTAAGTGCTTTAAAGTCGATATCATCATTATTGCAAATAGTATTAATTTGGTTAATGGATTCTCGAAGCGGTGGAAATGATTCAATCGATTTAAGTAATGTCTTGTTCATCGTAATCCTTATGAAGGCTATAGTCAAATAATTTAACGAAATAAAATTTTAACACTATAACACAAATTCATATCAACCACTATCAACACATATAACCCTGACCTTTTCACATGCTACAATAGCTCTTATGAAAAAACCTCATCACTGTATTTACTGTCACCATAGCCTCTATCACCTGAACGATGGGATGGTCAAATGTTCAAGTTGCAAAAAAAAATACAGTCCGAAAAAAGTGGAAACCATACTGCATCTGATTGATCTTTTTTGCCATGACCACAACGCCTCAGATGGAGCAAAAAGAGCGGATCTAAGCTATGCTGCCACCCTAAAATATTATCAAGAATTTCGAAAATTACTCATTGAGCATTGCGAAGAGGAGTACCATAATAACCGTAAGAATGAGAGTGAATACGAAGAGTATATTTATCAGGAAAAATCGAAGCGGAATCAAAAATCGGCCATCTTTGATGCCCATAATTTTTTAACCTTTGCCTACGGCGAAAAAGTCTACAATATCCTCATGCCCTCTCTCAATCTCTACAAACAGCAATTTATCAAAGATGATCTTGAAGCGATTTATGAGAAAGAATTTTCACACTTTATGCGATCGAGCAAGCTGATTAAAATCACCAAACATGACAATACGATGACCCGTTTTTGGCACTATTTTGAGACCTTTATCACACCGTTCAAAGGGGTGAGCCGCGAATATTTCCCCTATTATCTGAAAGAAGCCGAGTTTAAATTCAATACCCCTATCAAGAAGCGTCATGAAATCCTCGAACAGCTCTGTTTTCGCCCAATAGCAAAAGATTAGGCGTGTGTAGGATATTTAAACAGCTCAATAATCTCTCGACACGAAAAAGGTCTCTCTTTGGGAATCACCTCGACATCACAACTTTTGAGATAGGCTAAAACAGTGGCAATATAGACTTCAAATTGATCCATTAGCGCATCGCTCAGCCCCATATGAAACGTAATGCTTTTAGGGATAATCCCGATAACATTCGACTTCGGAAGCGGTTTCCCCATCAGTTCGATCATATCCAAACATTGCATGACACCCACTTCATGCGCACCGCCACTGTTAAGTCCGTAACCGCTAAGCTCAAAAGAGGGGATATTGTAAATGCTTCCCGGTGTGTCATCAAGATTGATCGTATCGAGGATAATGATATGATCGTTGTCCAAAAAGAGATTCAGCAGATTAATCCCCTCCACTCCACCGTCTATAATTTGGACATGATCGCTGAAGGTATAATTGGCATCCAGATACGCGCTCGCATAAATTCCAACACCGTCGTCTTCTTCCAACACATTCCCCACACCCAATACGACCATACTGCGCGCCATTGAATTAAAACCCTTTTCCGTGTTCAATGCTCGGATTGGCAAACTGCTCTAATATCTCATCAAGACTCATCAATTGCTCTTTTTGGGTACTGATTATCCCCTGCTTTTTGAGTTCATCCACGATAACATCAATATACTCCGGCCATTTTTCGCGCAATGCTGCCGTCACACCCACTTCAACGCTGATAATATCTTCAGGGACGATACTGATCATCGTCGTCTCTGCGACATGATTTGCCATTGAGCAAATTTGGAGCATTTCGGTTATTTCAACCTCATTCGCCGTTTTTTTAATCCCTTGGTTCGCGATCAATTCATCCCCGCTCAACACTTCGATACTGCCGATTACTTTGTCATCGTCCGAGCTGGTATTGGCGATTATCACAACCTCATATTCTTGCAACAGAGGCATTAATCCAAATCCGAGCGTCCCCCCATCCACAATGTCCAATGCAGGGCTAAACGTAAAGTTTTCTTTGATGTATTTACCCGCGTACAGCCCGATCCCCTCATCCATAAAAAATGCGTTTCCCGAACCGATTAATGCGACTTTAGCGTTCATTCTTTTCCTTTTGTGTTATGGTGTGCATAGTAAAGTTGTCCCAATGCAATGGAACCGTCATTCATCGGTGTTTGCTGTTGGGCATAAAATCGCCCCTCGCCAAAACGGCGATACAGTCGAGACATGAGTGCCTGATTTTGAAATACCCCGCCCCCTATGACCATCGGCAAGTCAGGGTGTATATTAGCGAAAGTCTCCATTATCGCCTCAACCGTTGCTATAAATCGGCTTGCGATCACCACTCTTGGATCGTCAAGCGAACACAGTGCTATGATTTGTCCGATCATCAAAGAGAGATCAATTTCATAATTCGTAATGGTAAAATCAAATGGCTCGTTAATCGATTCATCTACAAAACGCTCCATAATCATCCCCCCCTGCCCCTCATAATCAAGGCTCTGGATAAATCCGCCCAAGCTTGCAACGCCATCGAAAAGACGGCCCATCGAACTGCTCAGGGGAGAGTTGATTTGCTTAAGCCACATATGGTGAAGCTGGCGAATTTCATGAGATAAAAAAGCTTCCACGCTCGGAGATGGAAGTTCTAACACTTCATCCAGCGTATAACACTCAAATAAGAGCGATAAAGCGATCCGTCGAGGTTCTTTAATCGCTTTATCCCCTCCGATAAGGGCAAACGGTTTTAGAAACCCGATCCGCTCATACCCATGGGTATCGGCGATCATAACTTCCCCACCCCAAAGATTCCCGTCTTCACCGTATCCCGTACCGTCAAATGCGAAGCCCAGCACTTTTTCGTTTAAATTGTATTCCGCCATACAGGAGAGGATATGGGCATAATGATGTTGAATGCCGTAATGCTCTTTATTCTCCCCTTGAGCGTAACGGGTTGAAGAATACAAGGGGTGTAAGTCGCTGATCAAGAGTGTCGGTTCACAATCGTAAAACCGTTTAAAGGTTTGAACCGTCCGCTCAAAATAGCCATCCGCCTCAATACTTCCCAAATCACCGATATGTCCGCTCAAAACCATATTATCCTTAGCTCCGAGGGCTATGGAGCTTTTTTGATGTGCCCCCACAGCCAAAATACATTTATCTGACGTATGATTCAAAAGACGGGTGTGCGGTGCATATCCGCGCCCCATCCTCAGCATCACAACCCTCCCCTGCGCTATCTGAATGACGGAATCATCCAACGCATTTACAATCAAGCGGTCATGACTTAATATGGCGTCCACCACATTTCCAAGCCGCTGAACTATCTCTTCGGTACGGACAATAATCGGTTCATCGCTGATATTGGCACTCGTCGCAATCAGCGGAAAATCGATCGATTCAAAAATAAGACGATGCAGCGGGGTATAAGGGAGAAACACCCCGATCCGATTGAGGGAGGGTGCTACCTCTTTGGAAAGGTTGGTCCCCTTTTGTCCGCGGACAAGAACTATCGGTTTGATCGCTCCGGTAATAAGGGCTCTCTCATCCTCATTGATATCGGCATACGCTTCAAGCTGTTTTAGTGAAGAAAACATCACGGCTAACGGTTTGGCTTTACGGTGTTTTCGACGCCGCAATTCGCTAACCGCCGTGTCGGAAGTCGCATCGCACATCAGATGGAACCCTCCCAGCCCTTTGAGCGCAATGATTTTCCCCTCACGGAGCATCGATACGGCTAAGGCTAACGGATCACCCTCTAGCGCAAAACCGTTGTTATCTAAAAAAGAGAGTCTAGGACCGCAATCCGGACAACTTATCGGCTCTGCATGGTAACGGCGTGATAAAGGATCGATATACTCATCATGACATTGTTCACACATCGTAAAATGTTTCATCGATGTTCGGACGCGATCATAAGGGGGAATTTGAATAATAGTGTATCGTGGGCCGCAATCGGTGCAGTTGATAAAGGGATAACGATATCGGCGATTATGCAGATCGTCCATTTCAGCTTGGCAGGCAGAACATAATGCGGTGTCTAAAGGGATGGCAACACTTGCCTCACCGAAAGTACTGTCACGAATTTCAAAATGGCCATAATTGCATGCTTCGCGAGGCACAATCTCCATAGAGTCGATACGGGCATGAAGAGGAAGATGGGTACGTAAAGCATCTGTAAACGCTTTGCAGTCCAACCCTTCAGCTTCGATCACCACCCCCTCCGGAGTATTGATCACGAACCCCATAATATTATGCGCCATAGCTTCGCGGTAGACGAAAGGGCGGAATCCGACCCCTTGCACTACCCCTTTGATCGTAATTTTGCAACTGATCATAAACAGTCTTTCTCCCGTATCCGAAAGATACGGGTAGCTTTAGGGGGTTGTAGGGACATTTGTCCCTGCCACTTTGCGGGCTTTGCCCGATAAGTGTGTAACATTAGTTTATAAAAAGACTCCACCGACAACGCAACTTTCCTTCCCGATCGGATAATTTACATTCAATAAGGGCGGAGTTGTTTTTAAATTCCTCTGCATTCTGCTAAAGAGGGATTGCCCTGCAAAATAAGAGCCGCACAATACCACTTCGGTAGCATTGGTTTTCCCTTTGATCTCCGATAATAACTCACTGAAATAATCTCCGAATGATTCAAAGATAGAATAACTCATATAGACTGAATCGACCCCGGCAATTTGGTAGCTGATAATACTCGATAAAAAAGCCGTATGATTAAAACGGTTATCTTCCACTTTGGTATCGATTTGAAGTCCCCCTTTACCGATGAACTTCAATCCCTCTTTCATCACCCCTTCATAGCTTTTATCTTCCAAACCTAAAATGATAGCGGTAGCTTCAAAAAGGTTTACGTCACTGTTCTCAATCTCTAATAGAAGATTATACATATCCGGAAATTTCGTTTGGATATTGGCAATCAGACGATCGGAACCTTCTCGCAGTGTTCTCATCTTTTCAATCAGCCCTTGAGAAGAAAAAGGGTGTGCCGGAACAACTCGAATCACTTTTTTACCATCATAATACAAGAACGAAGGATCCCCTTCAAAATGGGCTCCTACGATTTTGGTTCCAAATTTATTATGTTCTGCAATAACCGACATAAACGAGGCTTCATCTTCGGCCATAGTATGAAAATTACTCGACTCTACCGCAGGGGTTTCACCTTCCAACTGATTGACTTTGGTGGCCGGAGCAGAGGTAAAACGCTCCAAATGATCAAACAGCATCCCTTTGTCATCTTTGATTCCGACCAAACCGTTTGCGATACTGAGCGTATTGGTTCCATATCCCAAGCGTGAGGGAAACGAAACTCTCTCTCCGGAAGTGATGAATTTAATATCTTTATTGATAAAAAGGCGCATATCGCTTTGCGTATGAATACTCAAATCAAAATCCATCACGAAATCGGCTTCCACTGCTTCAGTAAGTGCATCATAGGCAATAGTATCAAGCCCCAAAAGCGAGAGCTCTTTTCCGAGTAAAATTGAAAATCCCTCATCAGGATATTTAACATCAATAGTCGAACCGAACGTACTTCGGAGTACTTCATCTTTGAGTGCCACATGCAGTACCGGCCGTTCTATACTCAGCAGTGCGTTAAACTCATCGTTGATTAGTGAACAGTAGTCGGTAATCTTCATCGCATTTATCAACATCAAAACCGAACCTTGGTTCAAATGATCCGTCCGATAAAAACGGCGATAGCCCATCGTCGTTTTTATCAACAACGTCTTACCGTCACGCAACGCTTTGGCAGCGACTTCAAACATCGTTCGAAAACTCCCTGCATCGTTTGCATAGCGTTCATTCCCTTTGTGCACGAGCTTGACCGGAATAGCACATTCGTGGCATGAATTAAGTACCTGTTTTTCACGATTTCCGAAGGTAACGGTCTCACCTTGGCATGTCGTACACGGTTTAATATACGACATCACCGTATTGGCACGCGTATACGGGTAGTGTTCAAAAAATGCGTATTGACCGCCGCAATGGGTACAGTGGGTAAAAGGGTAATAATAGCGTCGTGATGAGGGATCAAACATCTCTTTTTGGCACGAAGGGCACAACCCGAGTCCAAGAGGATACTCAACGTCAAAATCAGGCAATGACTCCGGTTCCCCCTCAATATCATAGTGCTGAGAACTTGTCATAAAACATGAAGCCGGAAGCGTATGACCGATTGCTTCCAGACACTCTTGAAGCTTTTCATGATTGCTCTCAAAAGCACAAATAATTTTTGATTTTTGTTGATGAACAACCGCTTTAATATTAAACGATCGGATCGTAAAAATCAGATAATTTTTAATATAAGGTTGAGAAGAAGAGTTCTTAAGTTCTAACGTAAATGCCATAAATATCCTTAGTAATGCTAAATCGACAGAGCTCTCATCCATTTCCATTGGAAATATATGAAAACTCTTTTAAAATGGGGCCGAAGAGCATACTGCTCATTCGGCTTTATTCACGGCAATTACATCTATGCATGCACATATAATTTATTTACTATGTGCTTTCTTCGTTTTGACAAATTTTGAACCGCCAACAACAATCGCAATATCTGCCTCTTTCCAAAAAATCGTTCTCCATACCTGATAATAGATGTGAAATACGATCCAACAAATAATAAACCACATCGTATAGTGATGTGACAATCGCACATCCATTTTACTTCCACCGGTAACATATAATGTCCAGTCAGTTGTAAGATGTAGCATCCATGGCCACCATGATCCGATCGAGCTTAACCCCGATCCAAGTCCCCACACATACATTTGAAGACCGGTCAACAACATCCAAATAAGGAGTAAATGAAAGATGGTAAAATAGACGGTATTAAAACTATCCGCATGTGTCGAATTAAACTCATTTTTTCGGTTTAAACTCAACAAATTGACCAAAACATCTTTGAACTCAATAATATTCTTTCTATTTGGAATAACCTTTTTATACGGTTTTTCAAATCGACTGAAAAAATAAAGATATACAATGGCAACAGACGTAACATCAAATAAAATTGCAATAATAAAATGCCCGTAACGGTTCCACGCCATAACATACTTATCAACCGCACCATCCGCAATAAACGACTGATAGTACGGATGTCCGATATAAAGACCTGTGACAATAGCACCAATCATACTAAACGCATTCACCCAATGGATGATGCGCATAGCAGGTGTCATACGTTTAATTTGTTTGTACTCCTGATTCATGCTAACTCCTTAGATACTGCAAGAGGTATCTACTTTGTAAACAGCAAGCTCTTTACCTTTGGTATCGACAACGTGAACCGCACATGCGATACAAGGGTCAAAACTGTGAATGGTTCGAATAATCTCAAGAGGTTGCTCCGGATTGGCCACTTTGGTTCCGATCAAACTCGCTTCATACGCACCAAGACGACCTTTGTGATCCCGTGGAGCAGCATTCCATGTTGAAGGAACAACGGCTTGATAGTTAACCACTTTGCCATCTACAATGCTAACCCAGTGTCCTAATGCTCCACGAGGAGCTTCTGCCATACCACGCCCTTTAGTATTGGCACTTGCTTCGTCGAAATTGAAATCAGTCCATGTTTTATGATCACCTGCTGCTGCATTTGCCGCAAGTTCATCTACCCATTCAACCATCACATCCGACATCAACGAGGTCTCAATAGCACGGGCTGCCGTACGTCCAACCGTACTAAACAATACCGCTATAGGAAGCTTACCGCGCTCTAAAAATTCTGTTACATATTTGGTAATACGTTTATCTTTTGCCGCGACACCGATAACCATACGTGCCAACGGTCCCACTTCTACACGGGTATCATTGTATAAAGGTGATTTAATCCAACTGTACTTCTCTTTGGTTTTGAGATAGGCAATACCGTCTTCACGTTTGTCTAAGCCGGTATATTCAGGAATGGTTTGCCCCTCATACGGGTGAAGAGGTTTATCCCCTTTGTACCATGAGTGAGTCACATCTTCCGCAATTTTCTCTTGATCCAACGGGATTACTTTGGAAATATCTCCACCCATTACAATACCGCTAGGGAAAAGAAGTGCTGATTTGTAAAAACCGGTATCATCAAGACGGAAATCACCGTAACTCATATAGTTAAGCAATCCACCGCCGGTTCCACCTACCCCTTTACCGCCCATAAGTTCCGTAAAGGTCGCTTTGCTATCCGTTGCTTCACCCGCATACATGGTACCGGCCATGTAAACATCCGGTAAATAAGCCTCTTTAATAAATTTACGCCCAGCAAGGAGTAACGATTTAAACAATGCAATGCGCGCCGGATTCTGGATATCCTGGACACAGGTAACTCCGCCGACTACAATACTTTGTGGATGTGGATTTTTACCTCCGAATATTGCTTGCATTTTTGCTAATTCACGTTGGATCTCAAGTGCTTGAAGATAATGGGCAACTCCGATAAGATTTTGTTCCGGAGTTAATTTATAATGGCTGTTCCCCCAATATCCGTTTCCAAAGATTCCCAAACGACCTTGTTTGACAAACTTTGCCACACGATCTTGAATCGCTTTAAATTCGCTTTCACCGTCAATAAACGGAGATTCTCCCGCAACGCTTGCCCATTTACGAGCTTCAGCAGCCGTTTTAGCCGGATCAGCCGAAAGTGCTGAAACAACGTCAACGAAATCAAGCGCATGAAGATGGTAAAAGTGGACCACGTGGTCATGAATATACAAGGCACCTTGAATCAAGTTACGTACAAGACGAGCATTTTTAGGGATCGTAACCTTAAATGCATCCTCAACCGCTTCGATAGAACGCTGATAGTGTGTACCGGTACAAACTCCGCAAATACGCATTGCCAACAATCCGCAGTCTCTCGGGTCACGCCCTTGAAGAATTGTCTCAATACCTCGGAACATTGTCGATGCACTGTATGCATCGACAATCGTATTGTTATCATCAATAACCGCCTCGATACGCAAATGCCCTTCAATACGTGTAATAGGGTCAACTACAATATGTTTACTCATGGCTCTCTCCTGAATTTTCTCGTTTACCTGCTACAGCACTTGCTGCTGCGTGAATTCCAATACCGATTCCGACTGCGGTTAGCATACCCAAACCAAATTCATCAACGGTTTTTTCAACTCCACCCGTAGGTGCTTTAATTTTTGCATTGGCCATCGGACGTTCATACGCGTATTTATCCCAGAAATCGGGTTCTGAACATCCGATACATCCGCGTCCGACACCGATCGGCCAGTTGACAGCATCGTTATAACGAACAATAGAACAGTTGTTAAATGTCATAGGACCTTTACAACCCATTTTATAGAGACAGAAGTTGTTTTGAGCTCCGGTATCGCCCCACTCTTCCACATATTCACCCGCATCAAAGTGTGCACGGCGTTCGCAGTTATCGTGGATACGGTAACCGAATGCGAATTTAGGACGCAATAATGAGTCAAGTTCAGGAACTTGTCCGGTTAAGACATAATGCAAGATGACACCCACCATATTTGCCGGGTTGGCAGGACAAGCAGGAATATTGATAAGAGGTTTATTTTTAACCACATCCATAACACCTACTGCACCGGTTGGATTTGGAGACGCGGCCGGAATACCACCAAAGGTTGCACAGTTACCGACAGCAATAACCGCTGCAGCATTTTCAGCACAACGGACAAGGTGATCGTGAAAAGTCTCACCTTTGGCACCGATAGTTCCGTATTGACCGTTCATTCCCATAGGAATAGACCCTTCAACGAATAAAAGGTATTTCCCTTTAAAGTGTTCCATTGCTTCATCAAGCTGTTTTTCTGCTTGGTAGCCGGATGCCGCTTGTAATGTTTCATGATATTCCAGAGAGATAATATCAAGTACGATTTCATCAATTTTTGGTCCGTCTGCACGTAAAAGTGCTTCAGAGTTACCCGCACAATCCTGTAGTTCCAGCCAAACAACCGGAGCGCGATTCATCATCACTGCTGCATCGGCAACCAGCGGGGTGAACATTGGGGGAAGCATCAACATTGCTGTTGTAGCACTTGCCCATTTCATAAATTCTCGTCTATCAATTCCGTTTTCTTCCAAAAGTTCAGAAAAGTCGAGTCTATTGGCAGGCGTTTGCGCACGCAATTCATTCAATCGCGCCTCACATTTGTTAAACAACTCCTGATAATAAACATCACCTTTTTTCGTATCAACACGCGAACTTTTCGAAGTAAACAGTTTTTTAACTGCTTCTACTTTATCGGACATGATTCCCTCCTCGTTTAAATGAACAATCATTCATATAGTACGGAAAAATAACTTAAACAAATATTATCTAAGCTATCAAACAACAATTTATTGATGCGGTTTACTAATATACACCTATAAATATTTTTTTACTATTAAAAATAAAAAATTAATGCGTGGTGCATACCGAGCAAACATCAAAAGCGCGAAAGGTGAAAGTTGCCGTATCGATAGAAGCAGCTCCGATCATCGCTTTTTGTGCAGAGCCTGGAGTTTGAGGCGAGCCGGAGGAGAGGTTCCATTGTGTCGGGGTAATAAGGGTATAATCCTCTATCATCCCATTTTTCAGGGTTGTTTTATGGATCAATGAACCCCGTGGGGCTTCGACGATCCCGATCCCTTCCCCACTTATAGAGCCGATTTTTTTTGAGGGCTCAATAAATGAGCGTTCTTTTAAATCCAATGATTGTAAAAGATTTTTACAGTGACTCAAGAGCAGTGCCGTTTCATAGCTTCTGGCCATCACACGGGTATAAGTACTGTCGCGATAGTTTCGATATATCTGTTTTATTAATGATACATTGCTTGTCATAGCACGTGCCAAAGGACCTGTTTCATAATGAGCGTTTTTATAGAGGGCATTCTTGGCGAATGTTTTTTCATTGACGGTGTACGGTTCTTGAAGCGTCACATATTTTGAATTTACTTTGGTAATGCGCGTTTGTGCCAGTTTCAACGGTTTAGAAAATCCATGTTCGCCTAATACCAGATACCGATCATAGGAGCAGCCCTGCTGATGCATGGCTGCTTCTCGAAGCATATGTTCAATATCCACCATGTCACCCCTAATCGTAGAAAGCCCTTTTAACGATGACAGGTGAACATACTCGTCCAAAGATATACCGATAAGCTCTTTCTCAAACCATCGAATCAACTCATCCAGCAGTCCTATTGCGCGAACCGTATCGACATAGGTCGGATCACACGTCACCCCGCCGGGTATCATATACGACGAGTGAGGCCATTGTCCGGCAAAAATAGCCAAAATCTTTGTCGCCAGTGAAGCCGAATATGCCCCCTTTAACCGACACGAATCGGCAATATCACGTTTCAGCAAATGGGATAATTCCGGATAGATAACTAGATAAAGCCATTTGAGATGGTTTTGTATCAACTCTAACGAGAGGGTCAGTTCTCGGAGAGCCTCGGCTTTGGGGGAGATTTCGATAGGATACCCGCTGTTCTCATACGCCGATTCGATTGCACGCACCGCCGCGAACAGATGAGAATGACCGCATATCCCGCATACGCGCGGAGTGATAACCAATGCATCCATGGCAGGTTTGGATCGTAAAATCGATTCCATCCCCCGGGTGTGGGGAAACGCTATGGTCGCAAACGAAACTTTCTCCTCTTCGAACGTAAACTGCACCGAAGCTTCCCCTTCGATCCGCTCTATCCATTTATGCGTTATCATCGATCAGCCTCTCTTCTAAGCGGGGTATATGAAACGATTTGGCAATGCCCGCCATGGTTAAATAGCTTCGCTTGGAAATGCCGAACGGGACATCTTGGGGGATAGACATATTGGTTTTGGTTTCAAACATATCGGTTCGGGGAAAATCAGGTTCTGTACACCCAAAGCACGGTGAACCGACCCGTGTTTTCGAGCTTACTTCATTCCATAATATTTTATTACAAGAAGCATGGGTCATCGGACCTCGGCACCCTTGCTGATAAAATAGACACCCCTCTTTGGTACCGAAATGCTCCGCATCCACTTTCCATTCAAAATACTCGTTTCGGGTACATCCATGGTGCGCCAAATAGGCATACAGCTCTTTAGGACGGTGCAGTTCATCAATAGAGATAGGTTTGTTTTCGGCAATCATCCGAAGGGTATATCCCATCCACTCCGGATGGATCGGACACCCGGAGAGATTGATAAGCTTATCATTCTGAGTAAAAGGGCCTTTGAACTCTTTTTGATCAAATCCAAGTCCCGTAATATGTTCAGGATCGCTCTGTTTCAACATACCACCGAAACTCGCACAGCTCCCTGCCGCAATAACGTACCGAGCATGAGAGCCGTAATGGTTCACCAAGGTCTCCATACTGGTATTGATCCGCATCATCCGAGAATCATAACCCCCTTCAAAAACAAGGATATCGCATTCATAGGCACAGGTTGTGATTTCTTCAAGGGTATAGGTAGAGGGCAAGATGGGATGAAATAAAAATTCGAATCTCTCAAGGATGTAGGTAAGATGGGGATAATTGAGGAAGGAATGGGTGTTACCGTTACAGGTAACACCTTGAAGCCATAAGATTTTAAGACGGGTTTTCATGGCAACATCCTGACAACGGTTCGTGATATGAACCATTATTCATTTTATTTCTTGATAGTATACTATACGGTACTACAAATTACAGTGCACTATTTTTACCCCTTTATGTATTAGTCTCTGCCATGACCTTTGTTCCCATGATCATTACCTCTGCCTCTGTCCCCATGATTATCACCCCTGCCTTGATTCTGGTAATCATACCCGCGATCATAGTGTCTTTCTTGGTAACGCGGAATATACTCACGTTCGTACCAGTCATCGCGCACAAATAATACCCGCTCGCCGCAGGCACGGTATTCGTGACAGTGCTTCCTCCAATTTTTGGCGTGCCCCGGCGGGACACGCAGATAGACTGGCGGGCGATTCATCATTCCCCCCCGCTCAACGATCATCGGTTGAGCGTAGAGCACCCTTGGCTGCGGGAAATCGCCGATGTCAATTTGGCCATAAAAGCCGGGCTGGCCGATACTAACCGAAACACCAACGTCGGTAGCGAGTGCCGGGACAGTAAGAGTGGCAGCGGCAATTACCGCTGATAGGAGAAAACGTTTCATCTATAACCCCTTTTTTCTATAATATTTTTTTACTATAACATAAAATGATATATTTCGCAGTTTGCCAATAGCAAATCAACCTTTTAAAAGCTTTTGCAATAAGATTTCTTCCACATTTTGTCTTGAATCCAAAATAGCCATGATATAGACCGTGTCATTCCCGACTTTGTAGATAATCCTCCAAGGGGACACAATAACCTCACGATAGAGGGTTATCCCCTCTTTGTGAAGTTCGGGTACAACTCTCCCTTTTAATGGGAAAAAATTACTGGAGTGGGCTACTTTTTTGATTTTCAGATACACCTCATTGGCATTGCTCGGACTATCTTTTTTAATATATTCAATGATACTTAAAAGGTCGCTTTGTGCATTGAGCGTCCATAGCAGTTTATAGGTTTTACTCATTGTTTCAGTAACTCTTCTACCGAACGAAATACATCCTCTTCGCTCTGCACATTGGCATTTTTTATATCTTCTTCGGCAAAAGAGAGAAGTTTTAACAGTGAAATCGCATTTTTCATATCTTCATAACTTTGCGGGTCTTGAATAACCGCTTTAGCTTCACCGTTTTGTGTGATGATCATAGGTCTATGTGTTTCATTAATATGTTTGAGTACGTCTGCCGCTCGACTCTTTAAATAGGTAATGGGTTTAATATCATTCATCAGCTGCATCACAAACTCCTTCGATCTTTATATGATACCGAATTAAGACTGATTGTGTCAATTTTCATTTAAAGTATTTTTGAAGTGAGGGTTTATTTATGGGGGGGAGTAATTTTTATAATCTTAGTGAATATTATACACGTTTTAAAAAGTTGTCTATCTTAAATATAGTTTTTATCGATTTACACTAACCAATTTTTTATAAAGTCAATGTTCATTCTTCAGAAGATTCAATTGCTAACTCTACTGCATCATTAAAAGTTGCTGATCCTGCAATATGATTATAAAAAAACATTAAGTATAGTGATAATATATCTGCAACAATATATCCTATATGTTTTAGCTCATATTCCATCTCTTTAAATACATTTTTTTCAGTGCTATCAAAACACAAAAATCCCCATACAGTTCTTACTCCATCTGTATGAGTTATATTTTGAGAAAATTTCTTTATAAATTGTTCATCATCATTCTCATTCACTCGAATAGACATTGGTATGATTAACGTAGAACGATAATGAAATTTTTCTTCGCTACCTTCTACAGATGTCCAGCAATCTTCCCAACTTATATTACCTTCTTTAAATTTTTCACGCAAACTGGCATCTAACCTTGGATTATTATATTCCCCATTTATAAAATCATTTTCTAAATCATGTCTTATAAAATGCATACACTTTGGATCTTTCATAATTTCGGAAAATCCTGTATTACTCTCAATCTGAGTTGTACTTAAATTAGCATTCGCATGACTTCTAAAAAAATCAAGTACAGCACCATTTTCAAGTGTTTTAATAGTAATATTTAGTTCTTCTTCAAGACCTATACTTTTTAACATATTATTAATATCATCAACATTCGCATATAGAATATTCATCAAATTACCATATGCCGTATCTATTAAATTTTGTAATAAATTATTTAGTTTATCCAATTCAATATTATTCTGATCTTCAACATATTTTCTTAGGTCTTTGTGTCTTTCTGAAACTAAATATTCATATTGTATTAATTCTTTTTGATTTAAGCATATGAATTCTCGTATTTTTTTTAAACAATACATGATTATGCGACCGCTTTTCTCATTCGATTTAATAAAAATTCTTGGTTAACAAGCGATAAAACGTTTGTGATGCCATTTTCTATATAGGTACTTTCTTCTATAGAAGATTTTTTATAATAATCGTAATCATTAAACTTAATTCTCAAAACCAATAAGGAATTAACTACTTCAAAAGTGCTTTGATGCATTTCTAATACTTGCTCAGTATTTTTAGAATGTAGCATTTTTGTTGGATCTTTCGTAATACTATTTTTATAAATATTACTCAAAGGTTGAAAAAATAAATACACTTGATTTTTAAAAAATTTTTGATATTCATAGTGCTTAACATAAGAAAAAAATTCTTTTAACTTTGGTGTCTCAGTTAATACATATGAAATAAACCTTGTGATTTTCATCTTTTACCTCCTGTGATTCCAGATTTTTTTAAGTGTAATTTCAAAATGAACAAAATAATAAACCATTAAAATGACAGATTCTAACAATAGCATAAAATATTCAACAAAATATGCAGCATAAAATGCATATTTTTGCTCAGGGAAAAATTTTTCACAATAACCAATCCCATAGCCTAAAGAAATTACTCCACCAAAGATGATAAAATATATGACTAAACCAGAAATAGTAATTAATAAAAAATCATATACTGATTTTAATGACTCAACCAGATTATCCAAAAATCATTCCTTACAAATACATTCACTAAGGATATTACTCCAATAAAAATTAATAAATACTTTACTAAAAAATAAAAATGACCCAAAATTTTTAATTCGTTCTAATGTCGAAAGATATTCTATTCAATAGTTCGACAGGTTCACCACGAACGGAAAGTAAAATGACGGGAGCCTTTAAAGCCTCACTACTTTCGCCCCGAATCCCCCCAAATGCTGTGGAGCATCGGTAAAGCTTTTAACACTCGGATGAACTTTGAGAAACTCTTTGACAGCAAACGAAAGTTTCCCCGTTCCGATACCGTGGTAAATAATCACCTCATCGAATCCCTGCAAAAGTGCATCAGAGAGAAACTTATCCATCCTCTCGCATGCCTCTTCCCCTCGGAGTCCGTGAAGATCAAGTTTGAGACCGCTTTTTTGATCGATCTGCGACGTCACTGTCACTTTCGGTTTTTTCGGGAGGTTGCCGCTCGGTTTCAAATCCGTAAGTTTGACCCGCAAACGCATCCCCTCCACTTCGATCATCGCCTCTTTGTTCCCTAAACTTACAATAGTACCACGCTGAGTGCGGTATTTTACCGTCTGCCCTACTTCGTACTTGATCGGTTCAGGTTCTGCGATCTTGATCGGCTCCGGCTTTGGTAATTTTGCCTGCGCCTTGTTGAGCTGACGGTGGATCGCCGCCATATCGTGTCCTCGCGCCGCCTCTTTGGCTTCGCGGATCGCTTCATCATAGCCAGAGCGAAGTTTCGATTTCTCGTGATCGAGTTCAATGCGCAAATGTTCTCGCGCCTCTTTGAGTGCGGCTTCTTGTCCTTTGAGCGACTCAAGCCTCTCATCGGCTTCACGGTTTTTCGTTCGCAAGGCACGTTCGAGTTCACTCCCCCGCTCGATCAAGACATTCAGTTTTTCATGGTTCTCACCGTAGAGCACTTTGGCTCTACTGATAATAGAGGGGTTGATCCCGTAGCGTGACGCCGTCTCAAAGGCGTAGCTCTTGCCGATCACCCCTTGCAAAAACTCATAGGTCGGCAAACGGCGCTCTTCATCATACAGTGCCGCCATCAGCTCCACATCGTCCCGATCCGCCATCAGAGCGGCGAGACGTTTGTGGTGGGTGGTGACGATGATCTTCTGTCCCCGTTTGATCAGCTCATCGAGGACGATGGCAAACAATGCCGCCGCTTCGTCGCTGTCGGTTCCGAGCTCGATCTCATCCACCCCTACCAAAGCGCTTTTATGCTCAAACAGATGGCTAAACTGCACCATCCGCCCCGCAAAGGTCGAAATATCATTACTGACACTTTGGGGATCGTCAATGACCGCCTCGATCCGCTTGAAACTCCCGATCCGAGATTTATGAGGATTGATTTTCATCGGGATGAGATATTTCGCCATCAGACTCGCCGAGAGGAGCGATTTGAGGAGCATCGTTTTACCCCCCGCATTGACCCCCGTAATCATCAGGAGATTGGAGCGGAAATCGACGCTGATCGGTTTGGGTTTATGTATGGCAGGATGGGAGAACTCTTCGAGGATGATATCGGTATTGTTTTGAGGTTTGAGGATTGCGAAATCCCTCGCGCGGGCAAACAATACCCGCGCCTGATAATGGTCATACCGGTCGAACTCGCGGTCGATAAATCCGATAAAGGGGACGAGGTTGGAGAGTTTTGCGCTGAAGCGTTTGGCGTACTCATACAGTTTCGTTTCACGCTCTTGCAATACATAACGGAGCTGTTCTTTAGACCTAAGCACCGAATCGGGGGCAACGTAGAAAAACCCTGCCCCCGTACGTCCGACCACAGAACCTTTAAGGACATGGTTAAATCCGCCGCGCACCAACAAGGTCTCTTCGTCGTTGATGTAATGAATCTGGGTATCGACGAGATACGGGGTAAGTTTTTGGGTGTGAAAGAGGCGTTTGATCGAGTCGTTTATCTCGGTTTTGATCGCTTTGATCCGCTGCGCGATTTTATGAAGTTCCTCATCGCGTGATTCGATAAAGTTCCCCTCATAATCGAAATACTCATCGATCTCACCAAACGGTTCGGGGATAATAATCGTCTCCATCCACTCACCGATAAGCCCTGCGAAGTTGTGGTTACGCATCAAACGAAAGTAACGAACCACTTTGAGGAGTTCGTGGATCTCTTCGAACCGCAATACCCCCTGCTTTTTGAGGTGGTTGATAATGCTCTCAAAAGCTACACTCTTCGGTGGAGCTTTAAATTCCAACGCATCGAGCGCTTGAATAAAACGGTAGTGCCGTTCCTGATCTCCGGGGATAGCGATATTTTGTTCACGGGAGAAAAAATGTTCCAACGAAGCGATATGGGTGAGGAGATCGAGTTTGCCGAAAAGCTCGGCAAGGTTAGCGGAGAGTGAACTCATAGAGGATACGATCTCACTTGGTTCCCCGTAATTGGTAGGTCAAATCCCCTGCTCCAAATCCGACGATCAGATCGTGATCGTAGGTTTGAACCACTGTATCACCGATGATCGATTCGATCGTATCCCCCGCGCGGTGAAGGTTGTCACTCATCGTGAGGTTATAGTGCCCGAAACGTCCTTCAAAATCGATCTCACGCGGCTCTTCGCTCGCCGCCCATACGGGGAGGATAACGAGTTCAGCACACCCTTCAAAACACTCGACAAACGCATCGAGATTATCGATGGTACGAGAGTATTTATGCGGCTGCCAGATAGCAATGATCCGCTTGAACCCTTTAAGCTCCGCGTAGATTTTTAGAGACTCCATTGTCGCTTTGATCTCAGTCGGATGGTGAGCGTAATCGTCAATAATCACTCGGTCTGACCCTTTGAAAATCACATCAAAACGTTTTTTGATCCCTTTAAAATGGAGGATATTCGCACGGATCGCCGCGATACTCATTGTCTGCGCCGCCGCTAAAATTGCGAGCGCGGCATCCATCGCGATATGCTCTCCGAATCCCCACACTTCAAACTCACCCATACTTTTGAGGGTAAAGCGGGTGTAAGGCTCATCGTCGATGAGGGTATAGCGGATATTGGTGATGTCTTGACTCGGATAGAGACGGATCGCATCGTAGGTCAACGTCGCCATGAACGGATCTTCCGCATTAATGACCCGCACGGGAGCCATCTCGACGAAACGGCTATACGCATTATGAAACTCGTCGATGTTGTAGTGGTAATACTCCATGTGTTCCGGCTCGGCATTGGTAACAATGGCGCAGTATGGGTTGGAGTTCAAAAAGCTCCCGTCTGACTCATCGGCTTCGAAAAGCATCACATCCGTGCTTCCGTCATATCGGACGTTAGAGCCGAAATCCTTGGACTCCGCACCGATGATGGCACTTCCGCTCATAATAGAGGCTAAAATTGCCGTCGTCGTACTTTTCCCGTGTGCACCGCACACTGCGTACACTTTTTTCTCTTTGAGGATACGGAGCAATGCATCTCGACGATGCAAAACTACGATCCCTCGGCGTTTGGCTTCAACCACCTCGACATTCGTATCGCGGATAATCGCCGAGTGGATCACCAAATCACACCCCTCAGGGATATTTGCCGCATCATGTCCGATGGTTACATTGATACCGCGATCAAGGAGACGTTGCGTAATATGGGTCGCTTTCATATCCGAACCGCTCACTTCGTGGCCGCTGAAACGCATGTATTTAGCCAAACCCGAAATACCGATCCCGCCGATCCCGATGAAATGAATTTTCATGCTCCGATCTCCTTTTTGAAAATACTGATATAAAACTTCCCACCATTTTGAGTTGCGACCATATCGACGTACTCATCGATAAAATCATCAAACGGAATTTGGGTATCACATGCCGCGCGGTGAACCGCCATCGCTTCTGAAAACGCCTCATCATTTGAAAGGCCGCCGAGCACTTCAAACAACGCACTCGCATCCGTTGCAGCGCCTGCACTGTAATGTTCAATCGCATATTCGTACAAGGCTCGAAGCGTTGCAAAATCCTGCACTTCGCTCATATCAAATTTTTCAAGATTCTCTAATGTATTCGTGAGTCTCTCTAACGCCAAATCAAGGATATTGGCATAATACGCCATTAACGTCTCTTCATCAAATGTCTCATGGGCCTGAGCTTCGAATACGTACAGCGATGCAATGTCCCCTTCGCTTTGGGCTTTAAAAATTTTCTCTTTAAGTTCGTTCATTGCATTGCCTCCTTCAGGCGGTTAAGTGCTTCGATGGTACGTACCGTCTCTTCCACGAGTGCGATACGAATATAGCCGATTCCGGGATTTTCCCCCGCACCATTGTCCCGTCCTAAAAACTCTCCCGGCAACACTTTTACATTATAGTCCCGGTAAAGTCTTTGGGTAAATTCGAGAGCATTAGGCACTTTGAGCCAGACGTAAAATGTCGCATCCGACGTTGTAATCCCTAAAATCTCTTGCGCCGCTTTAAAATTCGCCGCATATACCTCTCTGGCACGTTCAACATGATACTCATCCCCCCACGCCATTGCCGATGCAGCCTGCAGCGGAAGCGGAGACGCGCATCCGACATAGGTGCGATACTGCGCGTACCCTTTTAGAATCTCAGCGTCCCCCGCGATAAATCCGCTGCGCAGTCCCGGAGCCGAAGAGCGTTTGGAAATCGAGTTTATAACAAGGACGTTTTTAAACGACGGATTCCCTACGTAGACAGAAGCTTCCAAAAGTGAAGAAACTTTCTCGGCGGTATAAATTTCGCTGTAACACTCATCATTGATAAGGAGAAAATCGTGTTTGAGAGCGAGTTTTACCCATGTTCCCAACTCTTCGAGACTGAGTACCGATGCCGTCGGATTGTTCGGGAAATTCAAAATCACCAAATCACATTCAGCTAGCTCCGCTTCGTTGATAATCGGTTTGAAGCTGTTGTGCTCAGTCAGATTCAGATGGATAACCCGTGATCGAGACGCAATCGCCGCCCCCTCGTAAATCTGATAAAACGGATTGGGATAGGCCATCACGGGACTCGGTTTATCAAACAGATAAAACTGAGGAAAGTTAAACAGCACTTCGCGCGTCCCAAACGTACTGATCAATTCATTGCTTTTGAGCTTTACACCGAAACGATTTTCGACGAAACCGCGCATCGAGTCGTTCAGATAGGCTTCACCCGCTGTTTTCGGATAACGACGAAGTTCTTCGGAGTGTTTGGCAATTGATTTTTGGATAAAAGCAGGAGTCTCGAACTGCGGTTCTCCAATGGTCAAAGCGATAGGCGAATAGGCAGGATTAGGGGTAATCCCTTCTAGAAGGGAGGTGAGTTTTTCAAATGGGTACGGTTCAAAATGCAAAGGACGGTCTTTGTAATGGAATTTGTTGTTATATTATAGCGTTAGACGGCTGTATTTTATTTTATCTCTATCGGCACCTTTAATGTATCGATATAACGCGCCGTTACCACTCCAAAACGTAATCCGATATAGGTGACAACTCCAACAATCAGAATTTTAGATAAGAAAAATATACTAAATAGAAAAAGTGTTTTGCCGGCCGTAAAAAATATCATAGGAAAAATAGCCCCTATGGTTATCAAACGCGTTAAAATAAACGCTTTTCCCTTATTCCAACATCCCATTATTAAAGCAAATGGAAGTAGAATTATCAATACTCCGATGAGAAAATCAAGACCTTCAAAACTCAACAAGACCACAAGCTTTGAATAATAAGTCGAAGAATTTATCATTAGATTTTTTTCTATGGTATGGAGATCCACTACCATCGCATTTATTGCCATTAGCACAAAACTAAGCCCCATAGAAATCACGATCAGCGTAAGCTGAAAATACCATGAAAGTTGCTGCGGATCGTTCGTAATTTTTTTTTCCTCCATCTGCGCAAACCATTCATTAGATGGTTTCATAAATGTCATAAATACAGATAGCACAAACATACCTGTTCCGAGTAAAGCATATAAATACTGAAAATTGAATTGCCAGTGATACTCAGGGGAAATGATCCATATGCCAGTCAAACCAACCAGCAACGGTAAAAACAACAAAAAATAAAAGAATAGTAAATTTCTACCCCACTTTTTTCTTTGCCAAATCGCAAAAAGTGAAATCAATATTATAGCAGCACCGATAAACGAAATAGGCTTCATTAAACCTTTAGATATACCATAAGCATTACCTATTACAGTAAGAATAAAAAGTATTCCTACTGACCATTTGATTGTCCACGGCCTTTTAACATCCATATTCCACTTTCCTGTTAATATTCGGTTTTTTATACCGAATATTATAGCAAATCAATACGCAATAATCTCTTTTTTAGAGGGTATCATCCGATCTTCCGTTCCGTCTACCATTCTCTCGAAATCTTTGATCGTGTGTTTACTGATAACCATATAACGCCCCAACGCCATCGTATTATTACCGGATGAAGCATGGCGGCGATCAATCGTAAAGGCAGCTGCATATCCCGCCCTCTTCGCATCAACGAGGAGCGCATCATCGTAAATACCGAATACCCATGCAAGATATTTGATCTCATGTCCCATGTGCTCTTCGAGTTTTTTCTTCGCACCGCCGAGCTGTTTATCGACAAACTTAACGTACTCTTCGGGTGAGAGTTTTTTCTTCTCGTGTTTAAAATTCGGATGCCAATAGGTGTGGGATTCGACATGAAACAGTTTTGTTGTTTCGAGTTCGCGTAGCTGTTCCCACGTCATCGCATATTTCGCGTTAGAGATTGCACTCGGATAGATAAAAAGGGTGATCGGGATTTTGTATTTTCTGACGATCGGAGCCATATCGCTATAAACGCTTTTGTGTCCGTCATCGACGGTGATGACAACCGATTTGGCAGGGATCGATTTGATGTTCCCTTGCATATACTGCATTGCACTGTCGAGCGGGATAACCGTATAACCGTTTGTTTTAAGCCACTCCATCTGTTCAGAAAACGCCGAATTTTTAATCGTCATCGAATCAGCAACCTCCTGAGCGAAACGGTGATAACATAAAACGGGAATTTTTTTCTCAACGGCAGCTCCCCATAACACACTCACTAGCAACACCCAAACCGATATAAAACGAACCATTTAAACCACCCTATAAGAATTGGTCGGATTATAGCGCAACCGTAAAGCCATGGATTAATATTGTTAACAAATTTCTCTTGACATCTCCGTATCATTATCCTACAATTCGCTCAATTAGTTGCATAGTCAACTATTTAGGAGTTTATTATGAATCGATGTGAATGCCCGATCGAAGAGTCGCTAGGGTGTGTAACCAACCACTCCGCGATGGCGGCACGTAACTATCTCACTCGTCAACTCGCTCTGCATGGGATTGACATGACAATCGAGCAGTTCAAAGTGATGGTTGTTTTGTGGAAAGAGGGAAGTTCTACCCAACAAAATATCGCCGATTTCGTCGGTAAGGATAAAACCAGTGTCACCCGTCTGATTGCTGGTTTGGAAAAACGCTCTCTCATCCAAAGAGCAACCGATTGTCAAGATAAGCGGTGCAATCATGTCACCCTTACCCCGCAAGGAATCGCCTTGGAAAAACCGACGATGGAGGTTTTAGCAGAAGCAACCTCGTATATCCATCGAGGGATTGATCCCCAAGAACTTGCCATCACCCTGCGCGTCTTAAAACAAATGTGTCTAACCCTAAACTACACCTCAAAGGAATCCGAATGAACCGTCTCTCTACTCTCGCCCTCTCCTCTGTTTTATTACTCGCATTGAGCGGATGTGAACGTCCTAAAGCTGCCGGTATGGAAAAACCGCCCGAAGGGCCTGTTCCAGTCACGACAACCGAAGTAAAAACCGGTAATTTTCCTGCTGTTCTCGAAGCAACCGGGCAAACTCAAGCATTTTACACCGTACAAGTTTTCGCACGGGTCAATGGCTACCTCCAAAAAAGAGCTTATACCGAAGGGCAATTTGTAACCAAAGGGCAAACGCTTTTTACCATTGATCCTTCCGATTTGAGAAACTCCCTAGAGAGTGCAAAAGCTGCCTATGAATTGGCATCCGCAACCTATATCAATGCGAAAGCGGTGCTAAACCGTATAAAACCGTTGGCACAAGCCAATGCTGCCTCTCAGCAAGAGCTTGACAGTGCTACCGCCAATGAGCGTAACAGTGCAGCTGCGTTAATGGGGGCAAAAGCATCGTTAGAGCAGGCCAAACTCAACCTCAGTTATACCACGGTCACATCCCCTATCAGCGGATTTGTCGATAAATCGAAAATGGATGTCGGCACCTATGTCGCTGCCGGAGCCAACGGATTGCTTACAACGGTCTATCAAACCGATCCAATGTACGTCAATTTTACCTTTAGTGAGAATCAAAAAATTGCTCGGCAAAACGCTATTGCCAGCGGTAAATTGGTAGCTCCGAAAAATGGCAAATATGAGGTAGAACTCACCCTCAGCGACGGAACAACACTGGCACGAAAAGGGGAAATCAACTTCATTGCTCCGTTTATTGATTCAACAACCGGAAACATCACCTACCGCGCACTGATCGACAATAGCGATCATAAACTTCTTCCGGGTCAATTCGTCCATGTTAAAGTCAAAGGGATGGAATGGAGCAATGCCCTGTATGTTCCGCAAAAAACACTTCTCACCGGAGACAAAGGGAAATTTGTCTATACGATTGAAGCCAATAACACCGTTACCCCTAAACCCGTTATCGCGGGAGAATGGATCGGTGAAAATGTTCTGATTGAAAGCGGTATTGCTGCGGGTGAAAAAATCGCTTCCGACGGACTTCCTAAACTTAAAC